>Ga0233431_1001873_pt1 | contig 32931 bp, 39 predicted proteins | sample SI_118_April2016_FD_179867 | JGI IMG/M metagenome (GOLD analysis project Ga0233431, IMG submission 179867) | Seawater microbial communities from Saanich Inlet, British Columbia, Canada - SI_118_April2016_200_MG | ecosystem: Environmental > Aquatic > Marine > Inlet | place: Canada: British...
AAAGAAAAAGTAGCAGCTAAGGTCAAGTCAGCAAAGAAAGCACCTGCTAAGAACGCTAAGAAGAAATAATTAGTTTGCAGAAGGGTCTATTCAGTAGCACCCACAATTAATTCACTTTTGCAGAAGCCTTTCTAAATGCTTCACGCGTTGCTGCGAGGTCTTTTTTAGATAGATATGGTCTTGATGTCCAGAAGGTCTCATCATCCATAGTACATGCGTCATGTATTGTACGTAGATCGTCACGTAGTTCGTCCGCTAATTCTTTTACTTTTTCAGCATTAAATCCTTGGAGTTTTACTCTTACTGTAACTGGATCAACGCGACCGAAGTCAGGTTCTCCGATAAACTCCCAATTCATTAGCGTAGTAGCATCATTTGCTAGATTGTATCCTACTATGTGTGTTGATATGTTGCGATCGTTAGTTATATTTACTACTTCTTTGAATTTATTGCCTACTCTTGCCTGTCTAGTTTTTGCAAGTAGGTACCATAGGTCTGTTTCTTCTATAGATACAATTGTCTCTTCAGGGATTACGAGACCTTCAAGTTCCATACCAGTACCTGTATCTGTACGTGTATTAATTGGTGTCTGAAAGAACTTTGTCGCGTATCCTGCTACGAAAGCATTAAAATCATCAACAGTTTCGCCAGTTACTACGAATCTGTGCCTATCTTTACCCACTCTATCAATTGTAAGTGTGTCGCTAGGCAAAGTTCGTTTAATCAATACATCTTGTCTTTTCTTGAGAGCTTCATGTCCAAGTGCTTTTGCGTATGGTGGCTCCTTAAATTCAAATATTCCTATCATTTTATTCATATGCTGCTTAAGTGCGGTTTCCTCTACGTATCATAGCGTAAATAAACATACCTGCAAGTACAAGTGAACCGATTTGCGGTGAAGCTTGCTGTATAGGCTCTACGATTTGCGGTAGAACTTCTTGCGCAATAAGTTCAAGTGTTCCAGCACCTTCAATAGTTGTCTCTCCAGCTACATCAATACCAAAATCACTAACAGTTAACGCTCCAGTTAGTTGTAATGCTTTATATGTATCGTCTGGAGTCCAACCTTCTTTTTTCGGAGTGTTGTTTATCATACCGTATTCACTTATAGGTGAAATAGTTCGTTTAAAAGCCTTTCCACTTGCTTCAAAAGCTTCTTAAGGTCTTAGCTTGCCGTATGCTATGGGAAAACTTCCTTTTGAAAAGCGGAAACCAAAGATCATAGTTAGACATAAGGATATTAAGATCGGTAGGTTTAAGCAACCAGGCGCAGATGCTTTGTTCAAATGCGGTATAGTAAATCTTGATAAACCTGCTCCGATGTTGTCAAAAGCCGCTGTTCGGAAGCTAAAGAACGGTATGGAGATCTGGAAGGCAGGCCATGCTGGGACTTTAGACCCGGCTGTTACTGGCGTACTGCCGATCTTTTTTGCAAAATCACGAAAGTTATCTGGAATCTTAACTAATGCAGGTAAAGAGTACCATTGTTGGATGCGTGTTCATGGACCGATATCTGAAGCAAAAGTCAAAGCTGCACTAAAGAAATTTACTGGAAAAATCGAGCAACTTCCACCTAAGATCTCAGCAGTTAAGCGAGTTCTTAGGATTAGAGAGGTGTATTATATTGATTACATTGGCAAGGAAAGAAATACCTATGAGTTTATCGTGGGGTGTCAGGCAGGAACCTACATCCGGAAGCTTTGCCATGATATTGGTGAGCACCTAGGGACTGGAGCGCACATGGCTAAGCTCATTAGGACAAAAGCAGGCCCTTTCAAGCTCAAAGACTCAATCACTTTGGACGACGCCTTCGATCTTTATCGTACCTATCTTAAGACCAAGGATGAAAAACTGATCGTAAAGCTTATGCAGCCAATCGAAGTTGCAGTTGATTTCCTACCAAAGGTATGGATTGATGACGATGTTCTACCGAGACTTCAACATGGTTCACCTGTTTTTGCACCGGGCGTAGTACGGGTAGAGGACGACATAAAAGTAGGTGATCTAGTTGCATGTTATACTACGGGAAACGTGTTAGCGTCTGTAGGATTAGCAGAGATGGATTCAAAACAGATGATAAAAGAACTTCATGGCATGGCAGTTAAGACTGATGTTGTTATGATCTAATTCTGGGCCGAATAACTTATAAATTCAAGATTAGGCATAATCATAGCGGTGCGAAAAAGCTCTTTGCTCACAAGGACAGGAGCTGACCAAGGTTATATGGTCAGCGACTCCGATTATTACAAAAGCAAAGAAATGCCGGGGTGGCACAACCTGGTACTGCGCTAGGCTTGAGACCTAGTTTCCTTACGGATTTGCTGGTTCGAATCCGGCCCCCGGCGCTACCATTTCTTTCTTTTGTAAAAGAAAGAACTAGGTTTCCAAGAAAGAAAACATATTTTCGCCTTCGTCGAAGAAGCCCGAAGGGCGATAGCCTTTCTTTTGGGCGAACTTCAGCCTTTTCTTTTTGAAAGAAAAGGGTAAGATAGTAACCTTTAAAAACGCAACAAAGTAGAGCTAGACAACAACCAAAGACCCAAAACCTTGAGGGGGAGTTCAGTTACAACAAGCTGTTTCTCGACGAAGATCCTTTGAGCTAAGATGATATTAATATGGTAGAAACCAAAGAAAAACAATCACCACCAACCAAATCGAAAGATTTGCAAGGCCTATCTGAGCGGAGCTCAGACCGGAAACCTGAATTTAAAGCTATACTTAGAGTAGCCGATGGCGAGGTAAAGGGTGAGATGGCTACAGGTCAAGCGATATCTAGAGCTAGCGGAGCTGGTTTTATGTTTGCAAATGCAGTAGTTAAGGTACTGAAGTTAGATAAGTTCAAAAAAATCGGTTACATGACTCCTGCAGAGTTAGATAAGATTGAGGATGTAATGAAGAATCCGAATAAGTATGGAATACCTTCATGGCTTTTTAATAGACGTAAGGACTTCGACACTGGAGAAGATATGCATGTTGTATCTTCAGATTTAGAGTTAGTTAAAAAGTTCGACATAAGACGTCTACGAAGAATAAAGAGTTATTTAGGTACACGTCATGCACGAAATGATAAAGGACTCAAACTTAAGGTACGAGGTCAGCGAACAAGAACAACTGGCCGTAAGAAGAAGAAATCAATTGGAGTTATACGGAAGAAATAAAATGGGCGATCCAAAGAAACCAAAGAAGATATATAAGAAACCCGGTCAGCGATGGGAGGCAGACCGAATCAAAGAAGAAATTAAGTTAAAGAAAGAATACGGTTTGTCTAATAAGCGAGAGATTTGGAAGGTATCCTCAAAACTTCGAGACTGGCGAAGCCAGGCACGTCATATTGTAAGTCTGCAAGAAGAGCAGCGAAAAGAAGCAGAGGTTGCTTTGATTAATAAGTTATACAACTTAGGTATGTTGGAGAAGGAAGATCATATTGATGATATATTGGCTTTAGATATTAGAGCAATCCTTGATCGACGCCTACAATCTCAAATTTATAAAATCAGTTTGAGTAACTCTACTAAACAAGCAAGACAGTTTATTCTTCACGGTAAGGTAGAGGTTTCTGGGAAGGTCATTACAGCACCATCTTATTTAGTAAAACGTGCAGATAAGATTAAGTTAGTATCTGGCTTTGCTCCAAAGATCAAAGTCGTTATCGAAGCTCCTAAGAAACAGATGGAAGCCACCTTAGAAAAAGGTCCTGTAGGCGGTACTAAACCACTTGTTAAGACTGAAGCACCTGCCGTAGAAAAAACTGACGCACAAGTAGTTGAAGAGGCTGCAAAAGCCGCAACTAAAGAGGTAATTAAGGAGGCAAAAGCATAATGGCAAAGAACATAAAAGGAATCGCAAATATATATGCTTCATATAATAATACTATCATTCACATAACTGACATGACTGGCGCAGAGACAATCGCTTTAGCATCTGGAGGCCAGATGGTTAGAGCAGATAGATTAGAGGCTAGCCCAACCGCAGCTATGATGGCAGCAAAGAAAGCAGCTGCATTAGCTAAAGAAAAGGGTGTAGATAAGGTCTTTGTAAAAGTTAGAGCAAAAGGTGGTCATAATGGTTCAAAATATCCTGGACCTGGAGCACAACCCGCAATTAGAGCATTAACAAGATCGGGCATAAAGCTTTTAGGTATTGAGGATGTAACACCTATACCACACGGCGGATGTCGTAAGAAGGGTGGTAGACGAGGAAGGAGACAGTAAATGAAAATTCAAAAGTTAAAATCTGAGTCAAAAGGCGAGGTTATTTTCGCCATTAGTGAGGTTAAACCTTCTTTTGTGAATGCATTACGTAGAGCGTTTAGTTTTGAAGTTCCCGTACTTGCTATGGAAGATATATATTTTGTTAACAACAGTTCTGCACTTTACGATGAAATTATCTCACATAGATTGGGATTGATTCCATTAACAACTGATACTAAGACGTACGAATTTAAAGAAACCTGTACTTGCAAAGGAGAAGGTTGTGCAAAATGCACAGTTAAACTTGCGCTTAAGGTAGCAGGACCTAAAATGGTCAAAGCTAAAGATTTAAAGAGCACAGATCCAACAGTTAAGCCAGTATTCCCTGAAATACCAATTGTAGAGCTACTTGAAGGACAAGAGCTAGAGTTCGAAGCTATAGCAGAACTTGGTGAAGGTAAGACGCACGCTAAGTGGTGCGCAGGGCACGCTTTTTACCATATGGAAGAAGGTAAGAAAGATACATTCAAGTTTACTCTAGAGCCATGGGGCCAACTTAGTGCATCAGATATATTCAAACAAGCAGTAAACATATTGAACCATAAGATCAAGGAACTTAAGATAAAATGAGACAGACAAAGTCTACTAACAGCATATTAAGAAAACTTCTTGCTAATCTTAAGAAACAATCAAACCAGAATAAAGTTAAGATATGGGCTTCTTTAGCAAGTAATCTTAGCAAACCTGCACGTATTCAAAGAACGGTTAATCTAACCCATCTCGAAAGGTACGGAAAAGCTGGCGAGACATTAGTTGTTCCAGGTAAGGTTTTAGGAACTGGAGTGTTATCAAAGAAGATGACTGTTGCTGCATGGCGCTTTTCAGAAAAAGCATTTCAGAAAATAAATAAGACTGGAACTGCGATATCAATTGACGAGCTTATGAAAAAGAATCCTGCAGGTAAGAAAGTGAGGATAATTGGATAATGGTAACTATAGACGCAACTGGTTTAGTACTTGGTAGAATGTCTACATACATAGCTAAGAGATTGCTTTCAGGCGAGCAGGTTAACGTAATCAATTGCGAGAAAGCAGTTGTTTCAGGATCAAAATCAAAAGTTGAAAGATTAAAGAAGCTACGCGATATGGGTGGACCTTTCCACGGACCATTCTATCCGAAAAGAGCAGATCGTGTTGTAAAGCGAACGATTAGAGGCATGCTTCCGTATAAACAGGCTCGTGGGAGAGACGCGTTCAGTAGAGTAAGATGTTACTTAGGCCAACCAGATGGTATTGACATGAAGAACTTTATATCTATCCCCGAAGCATCTGGCGATAAGATCGCTGCGATAAAGACAATCACAATCAAACAATTAGTTGAGCACATCTAATGGCAGATAAAAAACCCGTAAAAAAAGAGACAATTGCAAATGCATCTGGTAAGCGAAAGCGAGCTATTGCTAGAGCAACTGCTAAGAAAGGAACGGGTATCGTTAAGATTAATAACAAACCTGTAGAACTAATCGATCCAATAACCACTCGATTACGTATACAAGAACCTGTGTTACTTGCAGAAGATTTAGCAAAGAATGTAAATATACATGTTAATGTTACTGGCGGCGGATGGTCAAGCCAAGCAGAAGCGAGCAGATTAGCCATCGCAAAAGTACTTATTGAATTTACTAAATCAGCAGAGCTCAAGAAAAAGTATTTAGATTATGATCGACATCTCCTTGTTGCAGATACACGTTATAAGGAGGCTAAAAAACCTGGAACTCACGGCCACGCACGAAAGAAGCGGCAGTTAAGTTTCAGATAAGGATAAAATGATAATTCCAGTAAGATGTTTCAGTTGTGGAAAACCGGTTGCTCAGCTATGGGAGACCTTCAGCAAACGCGTAAAAGCTGGAGAAGCACCAAAGAAAGTTATGGATGAGCTAGGTTTAAAGCGATTCTGCTGCAGAGCTTTGTTTATGGGTAATATTGACCTTATGCACACAGTAGCTCGGTTCAAGAAAGCTTAATCTTCTGACTATGAGAGGCAAGTTTTATTAACAAGCTTAGCCTAATCTATTTCATGGAGTTTAACCTTAACTTACTGTCAATATTTCTCTTCTACGGTCTGATTATATACTTTATTGTCAAGAATAAGTCAAAAATCGAGTTCCATAAGTTATATTTACTATACAAAACAAAGCGAGGTATATCTCTAATAGACCGACTGTCAAAGCACAGAGTCTGGAAGTATTGGGGTTATATCGGTATTCCTGTTGGCTTCATAGGTATGTTCTTCATACTTGGAATGCTTTTAGTAAAGGTTTGGGACATTGTATCAGGCAAAACGATTGATCAGGGAGTTCAGTTATTATTACCTTGGACCAGTAGCGGTTCAGCAGGCCCATTTATGCTTATGCCTTTCTGGACGTTCATTATATGTATCGCTGTAGTTGTCCTTGTCCACGAAGGTGCGCACGGTATTATCTCCCGAGTACACAAACTAAAACTTAGATCTACAGGTCTAGGTATGTTCACAATTATACCTCTAGCTTTTGTAGAGCCAGATGAAGCGCAGATGGAGAAAGCTCCACTTTCCACACAACTGTCAATTTTTGCAGCAGGACCTTTCGCCAATATATGTACAGGTATATTCGCTTTACTTATTTCGTTATTCTTTCTTATTCCACTATCTGCAAGTTTCTTTGACCCAGCAGGTTTGGAGATAACCGATGTAAAATATGGTTTTCCTGCTGAAGAAGCAGGCATCGTTCCGGGAGACACTATCATGGCAGTTGATAGTCAAGAAACCCTTAATGTCGAGCAATTTGTATCTGTAGTTGATAGGTTGAAACCTGGAGATACTGCAACGTTTTTACTTCAAGATCGAGAGGTTACGGTGAATACTGTGGAAAATGCCGCAGACTCTGATCTGGCATACGTAGGTATTAGTTTTAAGCAGAAGTTAGACCCTGTATCAGATACCTATTTCGGAGGTCTAGCATCTGAAGCCCTGTTATATTTAATTACTTTATTTGGATGGTTATGGGTTTTGAATATCGGAATCGGGCTAGTTAACTTGTTACCTTTAGGTCCTGTAGACGGCGGTCGCATGCTTCTTGCAACCTCACATAAATTAATTAAGAACGAGTCAAAAGCACGTATCGTGTGGATGAGCGTATCTATTCTTGCGTTATTGGCATTGGTCCTTAATATTGTAGCTCCTTTCTTAATGAGTATCTTTGCGTAACCTTGTACCAGAAGCTTTATTAGATAGTTTCGTATATAAACTGCATGCACAGTATCCCAGTTTTAGCTATATTAGAAAAGTTAGGAATAATTATCGAGGGCGATGCTAAGGACGTACTGGATATATTGGAGAAAGAAGGCATAGTCAATGAGAACTATGTGGCAGATAAGTTAGGTATACGTATTAATGATGTTCGTAAAGCACTTTACAAGTTAGGTAATTATGGCTTTGTTACATATACTAAAGAGAAGGACGAAGATAAGAAGTGGTGGTATGTATATAACTGGCAACTTGATACCGCAAAAATTCACTATAAGTATGTTCAGCATATCAAAGCAATTCTACATGAAAAAGAGGCGCAATTGGCAGATGAACAACAGTATGCATTTCAGTGTCGGCGTTGTAAGAAGAAGTATACATATGACAGTGCATTAGAACGTGATTTTGTGTGTGACGATTGCACCGGTATTGTTAAAGAGGTAACTAATTCACGCGTAATATCTGGCTTAACTAAGGACATTGCGGAACTTCTAGCAGAGATTAAGATTGAGGACGAATTGATTAGAAAGCATCAATCTGGGCAGAAAAAGGCGCGAGATATACTACATGAAAAAGAAGATGCAATTGAAGCTGAAATTAAATCAAAGAAGTTGGCAGACGCACGGGCTAAACGTGCAGCAGCGCGAGAGGTTGCTAAGAAAGCAAAGGAAAAAGCAAATCCTAAGAAGAAACCCGTTAAGAAAAAGCCAACCAAAAAGAAACTAGCTAAGAAATCAAGTAAGAAAGTTGTAAAGAAGCCGGTTAAAAAGAAGGTTGCTTCTAAGAAGAAACCCGTTAAGAAAAAGCCAACCAAAAAGCGCCGTTAGATTTTTAAACTCAAGTTCTACTGTATTAATGCAGCCCCATAGTGTAGCGGTCAAACGCAGTTTTCGTTAGAAAACGATAATTTCGGGTCAATCATCCGAGGCTTTGGACCAACCCTTTTCAAAACGTTTGTGAAAAAGCGTTGACTGAAAAGTTGGAAAGATACCTCGGGACTCAGGTTCGAATCCTGGTGGGGCTATAATTCTTTATGCATGTAGCCGTCTTTTAGTTGGTAACCAAGTTTTCGATAGTACTCTCGGACACCAACTCCCGAGATGATTAGGATCTCTTTCTTACCTGCTTTTTTTGCAAGTTTTTCTGCTCTTGAAAGCAATTGGCTGCCAAGTCCTTTGTGTTGAATCTTTCCTAGCTTACCAATAGGCGTTACGAGACCATATACGTGCAACTCTCGAATCATTGCTTCCTTACGTTTACCAATTCGGAGTCGGCAGAAACCAAGTAAAATATCCTGCTTAACATCTTCTGCTGAAATAAAATATTCTTTACCACCTGAAGCAAGGTACTTCTCAACAACGATTTCAGCATTTTTGGGTACAACTTTTCTCATTCGCTGAGCATGCCCTGCCTCTCTAAATCGAATCTCTGAGCTCTTTTTTAGATCTCGAAGAACCATCTGACGGATGTTGGATTTCTTTGGCCCAGCTTCTATGTATGGAGCAGGTATGTCTCGTTGTACACGCATTATTCTAACCCACTTTGGCGAGATCTTGTAGATCTCTTTTAGCAGACCAATCATGTAACTTTCATTGATAGGCTTATACTTACCAGCTTTCCACATATCATACAACTTTGTTCCTTTGATAACTAGCGTTGGATATATCTTCAACATATCTGGTTTGAATCGTTCATCTGCAAAAAGTGTGTGGAACATCTGTACGTCAGAGTCAAAAGTTGACCCAGGTAAACCAGGCATTATATGGTATAAGACTTTGAATGCAGCATCTTTTAATTCAGAAGTTGCTCGTGAGACATCCCCGACAGTGTTTCCTCGATGAACTGACTTAAGTATATCATCCGATGTTGACTGCACACCAAGTTCAACGCGCGTTGCGCCAAGTTCGATAAACTTCTCAGGAAAGATCCAATCTGGACGAGTTTCAACCGTTAGTCCAACAATCCGATGTTCAGTAGTTTCATTCTTCTTTTGAGCTGCTTGTAGACTCATACTGTTTTTATTATTAAATCCGTCAAAAGCACACTTTACAAATTCTTTTTGTTCATCCCATGGAAGTGATGGAAATGTTCCACCCATAATGATAAGTTCGTTCTTACTAGTATCGTGACCTGTTGAGTTAAGCTGCCAAAGTCTGTTCTGTACCTGTTTATATGGATCAAAGTGATTAAGCTGCGCGCGCATGGCCGCAGGTTCAAAACCAGTGTAACTTTTCGGCGCATTGTCACCTTGTGGACAGTAGATACATCTACCGGGACATGGCTCAGGGGCGGTCATGATAGCAATAACTGAAACTCCTGATATGGTTCGAGTTGGCTTTGTCTTAAGAAAGGTTACAAGCATCTTACGCTGATCAGGTGTAGCTGCTTCGAGTACGGTAGAGTTTAGGGGAAGCTTGCTCTTGTGTCGATCAGCGTATCTTTTCTTAAGCTCATTAATATCTACATAACTCAAGTCTTTCTTTGCTAGAAGATCTTTGATTAGTTTGTCCATACAATCATTCGTCTGAGAAGTATAAATGCTTTATCTCTTGAAAGCATTTTTTATACCAACGAGCAAAATTCTTGTCAGTTAAAGAAGGCCAGTTCTTATCAAACAAGTTGTATGCAGCCTTTTCCGAACTATCTATATAGTATGTTACTTTGTGTTTTAGTAAATTCTCAGCGATCTTTACAGAAAATAGTTTAGCAAAGCCTTCTTCGATCTCGTATATTGTACGTCTATTGAATATCTCCATGAAATATTTTCCATAAGGCGTTACAGTCTGATGCGCTACAGTTTCATGTATCATCGAGATAAGGAATATATCTGAAGGATTTAGGAAGTTACGCTTCTGAATTAAAATGTAACCTTTACCGTTTTCTATATCACTACCTCTAGAAGAGGGAGCAGTACCTAATAAAACTCGTAGATGCATTTCCTCAGCCCGTTCTATTGCTACACCTGTAAACTTCTGAGCTGTATCATATATCTTATTGATATATTTTTGAGCTTCCTTACGTCTTACTTTAATCAATGGATCAATCTCTTTGTTTACTCTCTCAAAGTACCTGTTGAACTTTGGTTCAAAGGCCAGATAGTTCTTCTGTACTTCTTCAGATACAAAATCACCATGTCTTTTGAAGTAATCTTTAAGGTTTTTAGATTCTAGACAGAAAAGATCTAGTCTGAACTTGTCAGAGCGACGCATGTTTACACCAATTCGACGTAGATTAGCTAAGTATACTTTTCTCTCTTTTCTAGATACAGAGAGATTCTTAAATACATCTGGATTGTACGTTTTATTCATATAGGTAGGAACACAAAGTATGTGATAACATGCTAGTAGAGACGCCAACCTGTCGAACTTCAACTTAGTTTTAATCATATAAGTCTTAAGATCCTAGAAAGTTAAAAAGTTGTTGTGAGCTAGAAATCCTTTTATGTGTTGTTCTTTTACCAAAAACATGGGTGACACGGTTAAGATAGCAGACATAGAACTACCTCGCTTGGACTTAACTAAACACTCTGCAGTACCTAAAGAATACGAAATTTTTCTACAGAACGCTAAGGAAGATCCACCTTTGCATGAGATAACCGATGCGTTCGGAGATGACTTTGCTGCGGACAGCACGTTATACGAGTTAAACCTACACATGTATGTAACTGGAGTGGATGCTAACGCAATACGAGACGCGGAGTGCTTTGACACTTTGTTAGATCGCTTCAAAGATGTTCAAGCTCCAAGTTCTATGGTGGTAAAGGACCTAGATGAACTAAGCAGACACGCACTCTTGTCTTACTATGTATGCTATGAACATTATAAGTTAGGTAAGAAGTTGTTTTGGAATGACGATTTCCCCGAGCTTTGTTGTGGACCTGCAACAAGTAATGTTGTCCTTACTTTGATAGAGATGGGGTATCATAATGCATTATATGCTGGAGCGGATAAGGATCACGCATATTGCGTTTTACCTTTCGTTATGGAAGATACTGGAGAAAAAGGAATCATTCTTGTAGATCCTACAGCAGAGCAGATGTGGTGGAGTAATGAAAAACCATCAAATGACGTTAGAATTATCTTTGGAGAACGATGGGAGTATAAAACAGATTTAGTCGAAATAATCGTGAATGAAGGACCTGTATTCGCTGAAGAAGAAGGCGGCGGTAGTGACTTGTTCCCAAACGAAATCGTTGGTATGGTAAATCTCCGAGATCATGTTAGTATGTTTGATTGGTTGAGCATACCAATTCCATTAGATCTCAAAGTAGAGCAACTTTCTGTTGAGGATTATCTTAACCAGGCTTTTGCAAATCCAGTTCCAGTTGACATACTGAGATTGTTATAGTATAGATTATAAATCCTTAAAAAAGTAAGGAGTTTCTTTTAGAATGGCAAAAGAGTTGATTGGTTATGATGCAGAAGAACATGCTGAAGTAGTAAGCACTCTTCGTGCTGAAACAGATCTTAAGCTGTATAATATCTTTAAGCACTTTGATCCAAAAGGTTTGCGCGTTGTTGATGTTGGATGTGGCGATGGAATCATCTCGAGAAAGCTTATTGACATGGGATCAGAGTTAGTTTTAGGAATCGACAGTCATCCCGATATGGTTAAACTTGCAATCAAACTGAGCGAAGAACAAGAAGATTCAATTTCTTACAAGCAAGCATTTATAGAAGATTGCAAAGGCGATGAATCTTATGACTTAGCAATCCTCGCCTATCTTCTGAATTATGCACAGACAGTTGAAAACCTTAAAGCAAAATGCACTGCAGTTGCATCATTCCTTAAGCCAGGTGGAAAGGTAGTAGTATTCAATAACAATCCGTTTGACACTGTTGGTGGCGATTTCTCAAAGTATGGATTTAGAAAGAAACTTACTGGACTTTCAGAAGGAGCACCAATACATTTTGATTACAGACCAATTATTACGGAAGATATTGTTAACTTTTATCTGACTCCAGAAGAGCATATAGAAGCTTTCAAAGCTGCAGGTTTCTCAGAGGTTCGTTGGGAGCCACTAATACTTCCTGAAGGTGATGACCCGTCTTTTTGGAAGGAATACTATGCTCGTGAACATTTACCAGTTATATGCATGGTCGCGATAAAGTAACTCAAATTCACAAACCATTTAAGTTTTTGCTGATTTATATATTACTATGAAACGAGATGTTTTAGAAAAGATGACGGCTCTGATAACAGCTGCTTTTGGACTAGTAGCAGCACTTGCTTGGAACGATACAATAAAAGCGTTATTTGTTACAGTATTTGGAACTGCAGATACACTATGGGCAATGCTCACATACGCAATTATCGTAACTTTAATTGCTGTATATGTAACAATTAAATTAGCTAAAGCAACCGCAAAAGCAGGCAATAACGAGGAGTAAATATTCAAAATGAAAAGTTTGAAAGGCACTAATACTGAGAAGAATCTATGGAAAGCATTTGCTGGCGAATCACAGGCCAGGAATAAATATGATTTCTTTGCTAAGGAATTTAAGAAAGCAGGTTACGAACAGATAGCAGCTATTTTTCAAGAGACTGCGCTTAATGAAAAAGAGCATGCAAAAAAAGAGTTTAAGTATCTTGTAAAGCTTGGCGATCTAAAAGCTCACCTGAAAGCTGCAATTGACGGCGAACATTTTGAACAAACTAAGATGTACCCTGAATTTGCACGAACTGCTGAAAAAGAAGGATTCCCTGAAATCTCAAAGATCTTTTGGGAGATTGCAAAAGCAGAAATTGCACATGAGATGCGCTACAAAAAACTGCTAAAGCGAATCGAGAACGGAGATATGTTCAAAGAATCAAAGTCAGTTAAATGGAAGTGTAGGAACTGTGGCTATGTCTATGAAGGCAAAGAACCGCCAAAAGAGTGTCCTGCTTGCAAGCACGGTAAAGCTTACTTTGAAAGATTAGCAGAGAACTATTAGTTGATTATTGAAGTGATAACATGAATGAAAAAGATAAATTAGACGACGTTATAGACGAGGAGGACGAAGATTGGAATGATCCTTGTAGCAATTGTGAAGTGGTCGGAGATGTAGAACACATAGAAGATTTGTTAGGTACTGTTTTGGAAGAATACAGTGCACATTTCAAGATTAAATTACCTGAGGAGGTACACCAAAATGTTCTCGAAGTGATATCTAGAGAGTATTCCACTTGGGAGTATCTTTGCCCAAGCTGCGGATCTATTGGCGTTTTAGAACGTATATGGCAAGTATACATTGATCGTGAAGTGATTGGCTGGGAGAAAGAAAACGGACCGCTACCTACGGTTGAAGGGGATGTAACAGATGACTTCTGACGAAGAGAAGCTCTACAAATGCGAACTATGTGCGGAAGAGTGCGAGGAGATTGATGTAGACCGTGTTGCTAATCTGGCAGAGGTTGTGTTAGATGAATATGAAGAATGGTTTAAACTAAAACTGCCCGACTCAGTTAGAGAAAAAGCTGCAAAAGCTATGGACGATTTTTATAATAACGGATATACTTGTGGTGGGTGTAATAATGTACCTTATATGAAGCGTCTGCACCAAAACGTTATTGATCGTGAGCTATATATATGGGAACATGATCAGGCTATTAAGACTGAGCTCCCTGTAGATATATTATGGTAAGATGGAAAAGTTACTAAGTCAGATTGAAGCTCTGAAGCAGAGCGATGTTAAGGAAGTAATTGATAAGCGTATTCAAGAGTTTAAAGATCAGAAAGAGATCTTTTCTGAGATGTGTTTTTGCATACTAACTGCGAACTATAGTGCCTCAGGTGGCATTCGGATTCAGCGAGATATTGGTGACGGATTCAGTACTCTGTCCGAAGAGGAGCTTGCTAAAAAGCTAAGCAGGCTTGGCCATAGATTCCCAAATGTTCGTGCAAATTATATCTTTGGAGCGAGAGGGGTTGACGTACAATGGGCTTTAGATAATCTTCAAGGTAATGATCTACGAGATTGGCTAGTAGCCAATGTTAAGGGTTTGGGGTACAAACTTGCTAGCCATTTCTTGCGTAACATAGGTTACGATGACTTCGCAATAATTGACTTTCATATTGTAGACATTCTTGTAAAACATGACCTGATCAATCGCCCAAAAACAATGACACCATACCGTTACTTTGAGATAGAGAATGTTCTTAGCAAGATCGCAGATAAATCAAATCTTACGCTAGCCGAACTCGATCTGTACTTGTGGTATTTAGAAACTGGTAAAGTTTTGAAGTAAGTTTATATATCTTTGATTAGATTAACGATATGGCTAATATATACAAACTTTCAATTACTAAAGACGCGTTTGTTAATAAGATTGTAGAGAGCGCTATGAAGGATTTGGATGAGTTCTTTGGCATTAAATGGACATATGGAAGACCTAATATTTTGTTGTGTAAAGATCGTAAGACTATTGTTGCTTTGACGGGACAGACTGGAAATAGTGTGATTGGTTGGGAATGGAATCGAGATATATATGTGTTAGACCATGCGAACTTTGAGAAGGAGAGCGAGCATACATATAATGCTGAAAAATATGCTCGATTATTGAAACATGAACTCGTTCATGCATATACTATTGCTACGATTAAAAAACAGCGAAAGTGCAAACCAGATTGGTTGTGGGAGGGTTTGGCAGATTATCTTTCTGGATACAGCAGGCATCGAAAACAAATAGGGTCATTTAAGAATTTCTTGATGTTTTACGAGAATGATTCGGGCAAAGTTTACGAAGAGTCAGTTTTTGCAGTTGAGATCTTGGTGGAAAAGTTTGGTAAGACTAAGATACTGAACTTGCTTAAGCAGCTTAGCACTTGTAAGGGTAAGGCAGAGTTCAATAAGCTGTTTGATAAGATCTACGGCTTTAAGCCTACGTATAATAATTTTAATAAGTTAAAGAAATAGAACCTAATCTAATAGGTTCTGTGCTTCTTCGGGTAGAATAATGTCATCAGTCTTAATTTCCGGAGATGCAGATTGAATTAAGTTACTGTTACCGCCAGCCCACGCCTGTACAAACATGTTGTTAATTGCGGTTGCAAAGAACGGTGTGTTTACCCATAGACCAATATCATATGTTGGGTGTACGTCTTTGTCATCAATTAACATGAACATTATCTGTTTACTATCAATAAGACAAACTCTTGCACTGACATTTGGTATGTTTCTTACTTCTGCAATTCCTTGCAATCTATCAATAACTTCTTTTGTCTTTGTAGTTACCGGTGCTCCGATTTTAATCTCAACACCTCTAGCTTTTGCTTTTTCAAGTAACGGCTTGATTGTTCTAACCTTTCGGATTAGACCATCTTCAGTTGTTAAGATATATATGCTCTTCTGAGCTTCTTTACAAAGCATTGCTAAATGATCATATAAGTTATGTCGACCTTTTAGTGCACCACTGAAATCAGTTGGTTGCATTGGTTCGATACCTTGCTTGAATAGCATTTCAAGCTCTTTAAGAATATCTGAATCAGATAATTTTTCAAGTCGATCGCTTCGCTCTTTTGCAATTATCGAGATCCGATTTTTAACTCTAGCCAGCACCTCTCCAGGAGAGATTGCCATATATTTTATTGGCTTCTCTGGCTTTACAATTACAAAGCCCTTTCTTTCAAGGCTTTCTAAAACATCATATGTTCTCGATCTTGGAACGTCAGCAATATCACTAAGCTCTCCAGCAGTTGATACACCACGAGATAAAAGCGCTGTCCATAGCTTCACTTCATATAGATTAAGGTTAAACGACCTACGCAGTTTGCTTAGGAACTCCTCATTTACTATCATTTTTTTTCACCAACCAGTGTCGTATGTGTGTTACACTTACTACTTGATATGTATTACGCATACATTATATAACGATTTGTTTTGTGTTAGAGACAAAGCTTCTCTTCACTTGGAAGGGCATAAGCTCTATGCAAATCATTTTTGGTCTAGTCACTAGTCAGAAAGAACATTTAAAAGCCTTTCTATTTTCGTCACTCTAAAGTAGTTGAGTTAGACCAAGCCCATCTGCTTCATCTTCTCAAATTGCTTCGGAGTTATACTCATTGCCTTAATCTTTTTGTTAAGAAGCTTATATAGTGTTTTAGCTAACTGTGCATCATCAATATCTTCGTTAGTTATGATAAATACCTTGTTTTTGTCCTTTTTGGGTACGAGTATCTCCAAGTCTTGATAACCATATGTGTCTTGTAGGTACGTTTCTATAACTTCAGAGACTGTCTGTTTGTGCCCAAGTAGTTCAGCAAACTGTTTGTATGCGTCGCTAGCTCGTTGTATCTGAAAGAACTTAATGCGACCTCGAGCAACCTTTTTGACGAATCCTACTGTTTCTAATGAACGTACGATTCTAAATGTGGTAGATACGGTGACATCTGCTTTATCTGCTAGCTCTCGAATAGAGAAAAAGTCCGTGTCTTGGTTAAGTAGTCCATGTATAACATGTACGACTTTTTCATCAAACACTGCCTCAAGAAGCTTCTGATCAATCATAGTATTCTATATATAATCAAATAATTTAAGCGTTTCGGATTAAGAACTTTGTTCCTTATCAATAACAACCAAGTCACAAATGAAACTAGTGTGTTAATTACGTAGAAGTATGTTGTATAAATGAAACATATGTGTCTTAATAAGAACTGTGTTTTAGAATGTGAATTAATTGTTGTGCCTTTGGTTCAAGTTAAGTGTTTTTACCTGTTGTAATGATGCTATCTCTTTGAGATTTTTATCAGGTCTCATACGGATTAATCTTGGGAAGCGTAGCGCAAAACCTGAACTATATGTTGGTGATTTCTGAATCTCTTCATAAGCGATTTCAATAACAACTTTTGGTTTAACTCGAACAACCCTACCTTCATCAGCGATGATTAAAGGTTTTAATAATTTAGTCAATTCTTTGAAGCTCGTTCCCATATCTTCTTTCTCTTTGATTCCAGTACCCATTTTACCAATCTCTAAGAACTGGTCGTCTTTTTTGCAAGCGAGTATGAAGCTAGATAGCCAACCACCTCGCTTGCCTGTACCCCATTCTGCACCAACAATAACTAAGTCGAGAGGTTCCATTATCGGTTTAATCTTTACGCCATATCCTACTCTAGAGCCTGGTTTGTATTCTGCTTCAAGATTTTTAGCTATAAGACCTTCATTTCCTTTTTCTAATGATTCCTTATAGAATCTACTCCCGTCTTCGTCAGAGGAAGTTACGATTTGTTCAGCTGGAGCAAATTGTTGTGATTTTTTAATAATTTTTTCTATCGCTTTTCGTCGATCTTTAAATGGCACTAAAAGCATGTCTTTTCCATCCAAATACATAATATCAAAGACTCTGACAACGACTGGAATCTTTTTAGCTAGTAGTTCAACATCATATTTTCGTCTAATTCGTTGAGATATGTGTTGAAAGGGGAGCCATTTGCCGGTTTTTGGATCTGACCCAATTGCTTCAGCATCTAAGATAAAATTAGTTGCACTAACCTGTTTTTTTACCATTGAAATAATATCAGGGAATTGTTTAGTTACATCTTCTTGCCGTCGAGTGAATACTTGAATCTTACTTGCTCGTTTGTGTATCTGTATATGAAAGCCATCGTATTTATATTCAAGAGCACCCGGCCTGCCAACACGCTCGAATGCATGAGTTATGTTTCTCGCTTTTTGATAAAGCATGACTTTGATTGGCTTACCTGTTGTGATAGTTGCAGCAGCTAGTTGGTTTACTCCGTTTTTAGCTAGTTGAGCAACCTCACCAAAATCAGTAGTTGTGTCGTATGCTTTTTGTACTGCTACCTTGTCAACATCAAAAGCCAGCGCAATACTGTCGCGCATAACCCCTTCACCAATACCGATTCGTAGATCATTTAGACAGATTCTAACAAGGTACTTACTTTCCTCACCATTGCTAGATGCTAGTAACTCCTTAAGTAGAGAAATCTTGCGATCTACTGTTCCAGGACCTTCTAATTCAGATAGTTTATGTAAGTTACCTAGAACCTTGGACGTTGTGAGTGACCGAGAGAATAGAGTTGCTTGTTTTTTGTTACCCATGATTTGCGAAGCAGTTTCACCTAAGTCACCTGTTTTTTTCCATAGCTGCTTGACTTGGTCAATACTAGAACCACCTGCAGAAGATATGGCCTTTATTGCGAGTTGGATACCTAGACCCAAATCTCTTGCGTCATATTCGGGAAACGCTAGGCCTTGTAGTAATAATGTAATCTCTTCAAGTTCTTTAGGCGCAACATTTTTGAGAAAATCTGCGAGTATTGCAGTTTTCTCTAAGGTCTTTGTCGTGTTCTCTACTCGCCCATATATCGTAACTAGCTTTGAGTATAGCATGATATTATACAAGAGATAAAGTATATAAGTTTTAAGTGCGGAGTAAAGTATGGCTTTTTTGGATATAGCAAAGAAACGAAGATCGATTCGAGAGTTTAGGGCGAAGAATGTTTCTGAGCAAGATATCTATGATTTGATTGATGCAGCTAGATGGGCACCATCTGCGAATAACCTTCAACCATGGCGTTTTATTATCATTCGAGAATCTTCGACAAAAAACAAGATCGCTAAGGCATCGTATAAACAAACTTGGGTAGAAGGTGCGCCAGTTGTTATCTTGGTCTGTTCTTTGACTGGAGCAGTTGAGGCACGATTCCCGACTACAGGTGCTAGTTTGGCAAAGCAAGCAGTTGCTTCGGCTGTAGAGAATATTTTACTTGCAGCAGCTGACAAAGGTTTAGCAACCTGTTGGATTGCTATACCGAAGCCAGGCAAGTTATCAAGCGATTTAGATGTACCTGATAATGTTGAGATCCAAGGAGCAATTGCTATTGGTTATGCCCGGAAAAAGGTAAAAGCTCCATCGAGATTAGACGCAGGAGACTTAGTATCGTTCGAAGCCTGGGGCGCAGTAGGCGCTGATTATAATACATCTCTTCGTGGTGAGCAGGCAAAGCCACTTCTAGAAAAAAGAGCGATAAAGAAGATACGCGATCGGATCAAGAAGAAGTAGTCAGTGAGTTTATAATGCTTTTAAGACAGTTTATTAGCTTAATTTTAAAAAGTTAAGAAAGAGTATGCCCACGTACTGGACATACTCCCAAACGGAAATCTCTTCGGAGGTGCTTGAGTATGATCTCAGCGGATCATATCTATGCCTAGCTCGCTATTCATCTCAATTGTTTTTTCGCTAGCTCTGCCCTGCGCAGCTTTTCCTAAGACAAATGGTGATTTAACTCCAGTTATGATTGTCATAACTCGAATCTTTCCTTGCATATCGTCTTCAATTCTTGCGCCCCACATAACCATTGCATCTGCATCGAGGTTGTCGGTTACTAACTTACCAACCTGCTCTGCTTCATCCAAGGTTAGATCTGCTCCGCCAGTTATATGTATTAATGCACCGTTGGCACCCTTATAATCTACATCCAATAATGGGTTAGAAAGCGCTCGTTTCACAGCGGTTATAGCTCTCTTTTCATCGTCAGCTTCTCCGATCCCAATAACTGAAACATCTCCCTTTGACATGATGGTTTTTACATCAGCAAAGTCCATGTTAATCAGACTTGGAACTGCGATGATTTCTACGATTCCTTTAATCATAGTTGAAATCAACTCATTTGCTACTGCGAATGCCTGCTGTATTGGCAGATTTCCAGCAATAGTAGCTAATCTGTTATTGTCGATTACAATTACTGTATCACAGCACTGTCTTAGCTGTTTAAGACCCCATTCCGCCTTATCAATCCTAGCTTTTTCTATTGTGAATGGCATAGTTACAACACATATTACGATGCAACCCATTTCTTTTGCGGCCTGCGCAATAACTGGTATTGCACCAGTACCTGTACCACCACCAAGTCCAGCAGTAAGGAACAACATGTCTGCTCCACGAATACTTTCTTTGACTTCGTGTATCTGCTCTCTTGCAGATTCTGTACCGACAGCCGGGTTTCCACCAGCACCTAAACCTTTGGTTAGATCTCTACCAATAAGGATCTTCTTATCAGCCTCTCTGAAATCTAAATGTTGTTTATCAGTATTGATTGAGATAATCTCAGCGCCAGATACGCCTTTCTTGTATAGCCAGTCGACCATATTATTACCGCCACCGCCTGCGCCGATTACTTTTATAGTTGCTTGTCCAATAAGTCCGTCATAAGTTGTCTTCTGTCCTTCAGAAGTTTTTATTGCATTTTGTACTACAAATTCCATTTTACACCCCCAAAACAGTTAGTTAAAGAAAAGGATCAACTTCCTGATTTGTGCATCTGTTTAAAATATGAAACGAGGTTTAAAATAAGTTTATATGTTTAATAAAACAAAGTTACATTTCTCTTGGAACCTCAAATCTTAAATAGTTCGTATGTATTAGACAAGTATGGCTAAATTTGCGGCAGGCGACTTTGTTCGAGTATCTGGAAGAGGGTTTGAATACACTGGAACAGTCATGCCATCACAGGACGAGAATATAACCATACTGAAGTTAGAGAATGGATACAATGTTGGAATTGTAACCAAGCGAATCAAGAAACCACATATTATCAAGCGCGCAAAACAATCAACACCTGTTTTATCTAAGGTAAAATCAAAATCAGGATTACCGAAGATAACGATAATCACAACGGGAGGAACAATAACCTCTCGAGTAGATTACAAGACAGGCGCAACACATTCATTGACCAAACCAGAAGAATTGATAGCCAACATACCTGAGCTCACTAAGCTAGCAAATATCAAGATAATATCTCCTTTTTCACAATGGTCTGAGGACCTTACTCCACAAGACTTTCAAAGAATCGCAGACACTGCAGCAGTGGAATTGAATAAAGGTGCATCGGGAGTTATTGTAACACAAGGTACAGATACACTTCACTTTACCTCAGCAGCACTAAGTTTTATGATTAAAGATCTGTCAAAGCCGATAGCAGTTGTTGGTGGTCAAAGAAGTTCAGACCGCGGAAGTTTTGATGGTGCTCAAAATCTTATCTGTGCAGTTCATTACTGTCTTTCACATATTGCAGAGGTTGCGATTGTTATGCACGCAAACACCGATGACGACTATTGTTATGCACTTAGGGGAACGAAAGTACGTAAGATGCACAGCTCTCGTAGAGATGCATTTAGGCCGATCAATTGCTTGCCACTCGCAAAGATCGATCCAAAGAAGGGTGTTGAAATCCTAGCAAAGAACTACAACAAACGGACAGATAAGACGGTTAAGGCAGACACACAGCTAGAACCAAAAGTAGTTTTGATAAAGTTCTTTCCAGGTTTAAAGTCAGACATCATTAATTATTATATTGATAAGGGATACAAAGGTATTATTTTAGAAGGTACTGGTTTCGGAAACATTGCAACAGATACCTGGATACCAACGCTTGAGAATGCATCAAAGCACGCAATTATCTGTATGACAACACAGACGCTTTATGGAACAACTAATAATCATGTTTATTCGGCAGGAGTTCGCGAGGAAAAGGCAGGTGTTATTCATTGTAATGACACTCTTCCAGAGACTGCCTACATGAAGTTAATGCACTTGCTCGGGACAAATAAAAACCTAAACGAAGTCAGAAAACAAATGACTCAGAACCTTGTAGGCGAGATCAATGCACGTATTGAAAAGAACAGTTTTTTGTATTAGAAAGCCTTAAAAACGCTTAATCACATACATTATCATGGCAAAAGGCGATTGTCCCAATCTATAAGAAGTTCGGTCTAGCCATAGTTTTCAATAATTGATATGTGATAGTGTAAGCTAGTCACCATTTTCGTTTTCTCCACAAGGTTATTATTCAAGCAATGTCAGGATAGTCTAATAGGTAGGATATGGGACTGTTACTCCCTTGGTGGTGGTTCGAGTCCACCTCCTGACGCTTATGAAAGTTGACCGACAACTCGTAAAGAAAGTAGCTGCGATAGCTAGAATCAATCTAACCGAGTCAGAGCTGGCAAAGTTCACAGATGATTTTAAAGATATACTTCAAGATTTTTCTGTGTTGAGTAAAATTGATACAGATAAAGTAGTACCGACATTTTGCTCAGCAGATTTGCAGAATGTCTATCGTCAAGATCGTGTTGATAAATGTCTCATACGGCAAAAAGCACTAGTTAACACTAAACATAAGGAGAACGGATTTTTCAAAGGTCCTAAAACCGTATGACTTATCTAATAACTAAAGTCAAAGTTAGTAATGGAATACCTTTAGTTGTAAAGGATAGTATCTGTACAAAAGGTATACTAACAACGGCAGGTTCTAAGATACTGAAAGGTTTTGTTCCAACATATGATGCAACAGCAGTTAGGTTAGCAAAGAAAGCAGGCTGCAAGGTTGTTGGTAAAGCAACTCAAGACGAATTCGGTTTCGGGACTTTCTCAACAAACTGTGCTTTTGGAGTTCCAAAGAATCCTCACGATTTGTCTAGAAGTTGTGGAGGTTCAAGTGGAGGTGTTGCAGGATATGTGGCAGCTTCAAAGTCAGATGTATTTGGTTTAGGTGAGTCGACGGGTGGATCGATTTCATGTCCCGCTAGCTTTTGTGGCGTTGTTGGTCTGACGCCGACGTATGGGCTAGTTTCAAGATACGGTTTAATTGACTACGCAAGTTCCTTAGATCGAATCGGTCCGATTACACAAACCGTGGAAGATGCTGCGTGGTTATTATCAAAGATAGCACGTTATGATAAACAAGATTCTACTTCGATTAAGAAGTCAGCAGAAGATTATACTCTTTATTGTGGCAAGTCTATCAAAGGGTTAAAGATTGGTGTTCCAAAAGAGTACATGGATCTTGCTACAAAGAATGTTCGAGATACAGTCACACTGGCGATCAATCAGCTGGAAAAGTTGGGAGCAAAAATAGTACCAATATCACTTAAATACACTGATTTGGCACTTCCGGCTTACTATATTATAGCACTTTCAGAAGCATCGACGAACTTAGCTAAGTTTTGTGGTATGCGTTATGGTTTACAGGATAAACTAGACGGTAACTTTAACACCTACTTTTCGAAAGTGCGATCCGAAGGGTTTGGTGAAGAAGCAAAACGTAGAATTTTATTAGGGACTTTCGCGAGAATGGCAGGATTCCAGGACAAGTATTACATCAAAGCGCTTAAGATAAGAACACTTGTTATCGAAGATTTTCAGAAGACATTCAAAAAAGTAGATGTTATAGCAGCTCCAACAATGCCAATTGTTGCGCCAAAGTTCTCTGAAATCGAAAAATTAAGTCCCTTAGATCAGTATAAAATTGATGTTTTGACTGTGCCAGTCAGTCTTGCAGGACTTCCGCAGCTTAGTGTTCCAGCAGGTTTTGTAGGGAAGATGCCCGTAGGATTACATTTAATAGCTAATTATCTAGATGAAGGAAAGATTATTCAAGTAGGTGATGCATTTGAGCAAAGTTAAAATTGGATTGGAGATTCATGCGCAGTTGAATACTAACAGTAAGTTATTCTGTGGCTGCAAAACTAAATCTGCAACACCAAATACTGCGACATGTGAAGTCTGTTTGGGGATGCCCGGGTCGAAGCCAGTGTTGAACAAAAAAGCGTTGGATTTCGCAGTCATGTTATCTTTGGCACTGAACTGCAAAGTAGCTAAAGCAAGTAGATTCGATCGTAAGACTTACTTCTATCCAGACTTACCGAAGAACTATCAGATTACGCAGTATCATTCTCCAATCGCAGAAGATGGCCATGTTTTTGTTCAAAGTAAGAAAATCAAAATACGGCGTATTCAACTTGAAGAAGATCCTGGAAGTATAACATACCCGCAGCATATTGATATATCTAATTATGCACTAGTCGATTATAACCGATCAGGATATCCGCTGTGTGAGATCGTTACTGATCCAGACTTTTCGTCGTCCAAAGAGGTCAAACAGTTCTTGAAGTTGATAGTTTCTATCGTAAAACATCTGAAAGTGTATACTTCAGATCGAAGTTTTAGAGTTGATACAAATGTCAGCATTGGAAGGAACCCTCGTGTTGAGATAAAGAATGTCGGTAGCATAAAAGACGTCGTGTCTGCAATAGAATATGAAGTGTTCCGACAAAAACAAGAGATCGAAAATGGCCAAAGAATAAAACAAGAGACTCGAAGGTTCAATGGATCAGCTACTGTTTCGATGCGTGGAAAAGAAACTGAAGAAGAGTATGGATATATTATTGATCCAGACTTGCCCGTTATTGTTATTAGTGATGCTCAGCTAAAAAAAATCGTGAAAGCTATGCCCGAACTTCCATCACAACGTATGCAACGTATGATGCAACAGTACAAAATCAATAAACACCAAGCTATAGCAATTGTTTCAGAGAAGGAGTTAGCAGACTTTTACGAAAAAGTTGCAAAAGATACTGACGCACAGCTCGCAGCTAGTTGGATTTCAACACAGTTGCTTAAGGTTTTGAACTATAATAATCTATTTTTTAGTGAGACTGACCTGGACGTACAACATTTTGTACCTTTCTTGAATCTAATAAGGAAAAGCAAAATTAGTGACCGCGCAGCAGACCTTCTTCTCAGAGAGTTGGTCTTGAAACCACAACATCCAGGTACGTTAGCCGACAAACTAAAATTATTGACATTAACTGACGCAAAACTTTTAGAGTTGACTGTATCTGTGCTTAAGAAACATAAGAAACAGACTGAGCAGTATAAGCGTGGCGACTCTAAGATTATCGCGTTCTTAATTGGGCAAGTTATCAAAGAGAGCAAAGGCCGTGCAGATGCAAAGAAAGTCAAACAAGAAATCGTTAAATATCTTGCTTAGTTCTCATAATATGGATTATCCGAAACTGGGGTTCAAATGTGGCTTGGAGGTACATGGACAGCTAGATGTTGGAAAGCTGTTCTGTGAGTGTGAAGGTAGATTGCGAAAAGATAAACCTCACTTTACAGTCAATCGCAAGTTGCGAGCAATGGCTGGAGAGTCAGGTTATATTGACGCTGCAGCAGCGCATGCACAGGCAAAAGGTCTACGCTATGTCTATGAAGGTTACAACGACACAACCTGTTTAGTGGAGTTAGATGAGGAACCACCTCACACAGTAAATAAGGAAGCACTTGATGCAGCTCTAACAATAGCAACGATCTTGCACTGCGATATTGCAGATTATGTTCAAGTTATGCGAAAAACGATTGTTGACGGCACAAATGTATCTGGTTTTCAGCGAACGTCCATGATAGCAACCAACGGTTATATTGAGGTTGGTGGAGATAAGATTAGTATAATTTTTGTAGGTCTGGAAGAAGACGCAGCACGTAGAACTGCAGAAGATAAAGAGACAGTTACCTATCGATTGGATCGCTTAGGAATACCTTTAGTTGAAATCGCCACAGGACCTGACATAAAGACACCAGAGCAGGCGAAAGCTGTCGCTCTAGCAATTGGAATGCTTATTCGTGCAACTGGTAAAGCAATGCGCGGGATTGGAACTATTCGACAGGATGTTAATGTATCTATTAAAAATCATCCGCGAATCGAGTTGAAAGGTTTCCAAGATCTTAAGTCGATGCCTGAAACCATCAAACGAGAGGTTAAGCGTCAGCAAGAAGTTCTTTACAAAAAAGAGAAACTTGAATCACATGTTAGGAATGCAAAACCAGATTTTACAAGCAAGTATCTGAGACCTATGCCGGGATCAGCTCGAATGTATCCTGAGACAGACTTAACACTTATTCCAATATCACGCGATAAGCGAGCGGATATCGAGAAACGTTTACCTGAACTGCCTGACGTAAAGTTTAATCGATTGCTTAAAGCAGGTCTAAACGACGTACTCGCTTCCCAAGTTTTATTTGACGATCAGTTTGCTTACCTGCATAAGAAGTTTAAGAAGCTAGATCCAAAGCTGATCGCAACAACGCTTCTTTCAACCCAAAAGGAAGCGAGGAAGAAGGCAGATCAAGACGAGGGCAATTTCCAGCAAGAACACTTTGAAGAGATATTTAAGCTTCTTCAAGATGGTAAGATCTCAAAAGAAGCAGTCTTAGACATGCTTGTCGAAGTTGCAAAAGGCGAAACTGTAGCCTCTGCCGCAAAGAAGTTTAAGTTAATGTCTGACGTTGAACTCAAGAAAGAGATAGCTAAACTTAAGAAGAAGTTTGCTAAAGTTCCAGAGAATAAACTTAAGGGAATTGTCATTGGTAATCTGCGCGGAAAGGCAGACATCCAGAAAATTATGAAGTTTCTGTAATCGTTAGATTTTTAAACTACTCTTGAGGAGTTAAGTTATGAAAGACGTAGGTGCGGGATGTTGTGGAAACTGTAACTCTCACGAGCCAGACAAGTTTGGCCGCACTAACGACGATTATATTCAAATTGGTAAATTAGCGATAGCACTGAGGCAAAGCAAAGAGATGTATCAATTACTACGTGCTTTTAAAATTGGATTTAAGCGCAAGCACGATTTCGAGCTTTCCGGACGTTTTCAGGACCTTCAAGATCTTTTAATGGATCAAATTAGAAATATCGATGAACAGATCGTAGACAGCCAAACCCTTGGTAAAGGCAACCTGTTAGAAATAACTGTGTATGGTGTTATGGAAGAAGCTAGCCAATTAATTGATGAGAATAGGGAGTTGCTTCCTTCTGATTTTGGAGACTACATTAACAGTTTTCAGACGCCACCAAAAGAACCATCTGATATGGATACATGTTCAGCACCAATGGGCGATAACCAAGTTGGCAGCATTTCTCTGAAAGACCACATGACAGGTGGGCCAGATAATAGCGCGTGATTCTCCGCAAAGCTTATAAAACAGCTTGCGAGTTTTAACACATGGCGATGGACAAACACACTGAGAAAATTCTGAAAGCAATGAAGTTTCCAGATAGAATCAGAAACATTGGTATCGTCGCGCATATCGATCACGGAAAGTCTACTTTTTCAGACAATATTATTGCAGGAGCAGGAATGCTTTCAAAGGAATTAGCGGGCGAAGTTAGAGTCACAGATGATATGCAGGAAGAACAAGAAAGAGGAATTACAATTCAGACTGCTGCAGTTTCGATGGTTCATACTTATGAAGGCAAAGAGCTTTTAGTTAATCTTCTTGATACACCCGGACACGTTGATTTTGGCGGAGACGTTACTAGAGCTATGCGAGCAGTTGACGGCGCAGTCGTTCTTGCTTGCGCAGTTGAGGGAGTAATGCCTCAAACTGAGACAGTTCTTAAGCAAGCTATTCAAGATCGAGTTAAACCCGTTCTTTTCATAAACAAAGTCGATCGGTTAATCCGTGAGGTTAAGTTAACTCCTGAAGCAATGCAGGAGAAGTTTGTCAAAATCATTACAAATGTTAACAAGTTAATCAAGGATATTGCACCTGCGCAATACAAAGAATCTTGGCAGGTAAATGTTCTAGATGGTTCAGTTGCATTTGGTTCAGCATATCATAACTGGGCTTTGAGTGTCCCACTTATGAAAAGCAAGGGAATTAGTTTCAAAGACATCATTGACGCGTATAATACTGGAAATGATGAGGATTGGAAAAAGCTGGCAGATAAAGCACCCTTGTCAGAGGTTGCGCTAGATATGGTAGCAAAGCACTGCCCAAGTCCCGCAGAAGCTCAGAAGTATCGAATCCCACACCTATGGACTGGTGATGTAGATTCTCGAATCGGACGTGAGATGCTCGCATGTGATCCAAATGGGGAGTTAGTTTTCATAGTTACAAAGATGAAGGTTGATCCACAAGCAGGAGAACTTGCTTTTGGTAGAGTCTTTTCAGGTAAGTTAGAAAAGGGAAAAGAAGTATATTTGAACGGCGCAAAAGTGGCTGGCAGAATCCAGCAAACTATGCTTTTCAAGGGCGGAGGTACTAGTAGAATCGTTGTACCTGAAGTTCCTTCTGGAAATGTAGCAGCAGTTGTAGGATTGCGAGCTGCAAATTCAGGTGAGACTGTTTCAGAAGAACCAATAGCCACCTTCGAAGGAATCAAGCATATTTTTGACCCAGTTGTTACAAAGGCAATTGAGGCAAAGAATCCAAAGGATCTAGCAAAGTTGATTGTTGCACTACAACAGATTGCTAAAGAGGATCCTACAATAAAGATTGAGATCAATGAAGAGACTGGCGAGAATCTGATAATGGGTCTTGGTGAGCTGCACTTAGAGATTAAAGAGCATATTCTTCAGAGAGACAAAGGACTTGATATTGTTGTATCACCTCCAATTGTCGTATATCGAGAGACTGTTGACAAGCAGAGCCCACAGGTAATGGGTAAGTCCCCAAATAAGCACAATAAGTTGTTTGTTATCGTTGAACCACTTGCACCAGAAGTTGCTAAAGCAATTAAGCGGGGAGAGATACCTGAAGGCAAGATTAAGAAGATTAAGCCTGAGACTTTGGAAGCAATGACTTCGAATGGCGTTCCTAGAGACGAAGCAAAGCGAACTTGGGATGTCTATAAGAATAGTATGTTAGTAGATGAGACTCGTGGAATTGTACAGATTGGCGAGATTCAAGAGTTAGTTGTACAATCTTTCAGAGAAGCACTGGATGCAGGTCCACTTTCAAGAGAACCCGGTACTGGTATGAAGGTAAGACTTATGGACGCAAAGCTGCACGAAGATTCTATACACCGAGGTCCTGCACAGATGATTCCATGTATGAGACAGGCTATCTTTAACGCAATGTTAACTGCAGGAGATGTACTTTATGAACCAAAGCAAACAATCAGAATCGACGCACCAGTCACGGGACTTGGTGCAATATCAAAGTTAGTAAATAGCCGAAGAGGACAGCTTTTAGAAACCGAACAAAATGGAGAGCAGCTAGTTGTTAAAGCGAAGCTGCCTGTAGCTGAGATGTTCGGATTTACCTCTAGCTTAAGAAGCGCAACTAGCGGACGAGGCGTATGGTTCTTAGTCGACCAAGTATTTGAGAAGATACCTCGAGAGTTACAGGATGATACTGTTCTGAGAATCCGAAAGAGAAAGGGTCTGAAAGAAGAGCTTCCACGTCCAGTCATAGAAGAATAAACCTTTTAAACCGTTATTATTGGATAGTAACATGACAGTTCAGACAATTCAGGCAGGAAACTCGCTCGAAGTATATGAAAATGCTTTAAAGAATTTAAAAGCGGGCGACTTACTGATAATCGATAGACTTGGAACTGACGAAAAAGTACTTATACAGTTTAATAGTTTTGATCCTGCAGCCATAAGCGTTTTTGATACTAGTGCGGAAGTAGGTAAGTATTGCATAAGTGGTAAATCTCAGCAATTAATCGGTACCCAACTAATCGAAAATACTGAAGAGAAATTAAGATTCTCCGACGGTCCTAAACAGGGGTTTGTTCCCGTAGATCAGACTGTATTCGTAGATACTTATCTTGATGATATGATTATCGGCACTCCTAGCGAGGTTCGAAATCGATTTAGTAACGCATTCAGTCGACGTATGAAGGACTGTGAAGTTAGCGGACTTTGTAGGATTTCTTGTTTTGGAAATTCAAAGTTAAGCGAAAAAGAATAATATTCTTCACTAGCGAACGTTTTTTAAGGTTTTATCATACAATAAGCATTATGAAACACGCAACTGGCGCAAAGCTTTACGATTATGTGGCGCAGCCGAGTAATTTATTTGATCTGCCTAGAGAGGCCAGTCCTGAAGAAGGAATTGCAGTACAACGGGGCGCAGACTACTGGTTCTTCGAAGTTAAAGAACATGGACAGATTCCAGATGGATTAGAGCAGCATCTTGGTAGTGAGCGTATATTATTGTCTTTCCCAAAGGCACCTAGACCTGACGAAGATTTGCATAGTAGATCTAGTAACGGAATTGATCCTAATGTTGAGTTACAGAAACTCGGTACGATTACAGGTATAACTCCGGCGCAAGTAATAGCGTTATTACATCAGGTTGACGCTCAGAAAGAACCTAAGTCTGCAGGACTTCCCGCAGAGCGCGATTATTAATTTTGATCAGATTCTAGTTCCCAGACCGCAATACTTATAAACCTCTCAAAATATATCATTTTCAGTTTACGCATAGTAAACTAGGTGAAAACTTATGGCACAAAAACCCCACATGAATTTAGTATTTATCGGTCACGTCGACCACGGTAAGTCTACCACAGTCGGTCGACTATTATATGATACCGGTGCAATCGACGAGCAAACCCTTAAGAAACTTAAGGAAAAAGCAGCTGAATTAGGTAAAGCTGGATTTGAGTTTGCGTTTGTAATGGATAAAGTTAAAGAAGAACAAGAACGGGGAGTTACAATTGATTTGTCTTATAAGAAATTTGAGACTCAGAAGTATTACTTTACAATAATCGACGCTCCAGGGCACAAGGACTTTATTAAGAACATGATTACAGGAACATCACAATCTGATGCTGCTGTTCTTGTTGTTGCTGCAAACGATTCTGTTATGGAGCAGACAAAGGAACACGCATATTTAGCAAAGACACTTGGTGTTGGTCAAATCATAATTGCAGTTAACAAGATGGATATGGTTAATTATGACGAAGCTAAGTTCAATGCAGTTAAGGATGATGTTTCAAAGTTATTGAGCCAGATTGGCTACAAGATTGACGAAGTTCCATTTATACCAATTTCATCTCTTCAAGGAGAAAACATTGCAAAGAAGACTGAAAAGATGGCATGGTACAAGGGAAAGAACTTGTTAGAAACACTTGATACACTTAAGCCAGTAGAACTTCCAACAAAGCTTCCAATGAGAATGCCAATACAAGATGTATATACAATCACGGGTATTGGAACTGTTCCAGTTGGAAGAATTGAGACTGGAGTAATGAAGGTTGGCGAGAAGCTAATGGTTATGCCTTCAGGTAAGACTGGTGAGTTAAAGTCTATAGAGATGCATCACGAGCAGATGCCTACAGCACAACCCGGTGATAATGTTGGAATAAGTATTCGTGGAATTGGTAAGGACGACATGCGAAGAGGAGACGTTCTTGGACCAGCAACTAATCCAGCAACTGTCGCAAAGAACTTCACTGCAAGAATTATTGTATTGAACCACCCAACAGTTTTCACAGTTGGTTACACACCTGTATTTCACATAAACACTTCACAGGTATCCTGTAAGGTCGTAAAGATTACAAAGAAGATCGATCCTAAGACAGGACAGGTTGTACAAGAAAATCCTGACTTCTTGAAGAATGGAGAGGCAGCAGAAATCGTAGTTGAACCAACACGACCTCTTTGTATTGAGAAGAACTCAGACGTTCCACAGTTGTCAAAGTTCGCTATCCGAGACATGGGTAGAACTGTAGCAGCTGGAATGTGTATCGATTTAGAAAAGAAGTAAGCTTAGGCTTACTTTTACTTTATCTTTTTTATCGTTTAGTTTAGCAAACAGTTAGTTTTTTAAACTTAATTTTATAGTAGTTACTAATGGTATTTAGCAATCTATTCAAGAAAAAACCAAAAAGCGTAGAAAAACATCCGACAAAAGACAATACTAAAAAGATGGATATCATACATGCGCTTGCTAAAAAGTATCTTGGAGATGCTAAAATTCTTGCAGAGTTTATCGGCCATAGATATTCGGCATTTACTGAAGATCAGCTATTTATGATTAAAGAAGGCACATGTAATCTGGAGAATTTATCTCTGGGCGATGGCGTACAACATAGATTCGTAAGTCGTGAAATACCATTAAAAGCTATTGTTGAAATCGCGAAATCTACTGAGATAAAGAATACCTATACCGTTAATGTAGATTTTGAACAAGTTAAAGACCAACCAGCAGAACTAGTCATAGAACAGAAAGGTAAGAGACTATCCGTAAGTATCATTTCAGGTAATAACTCCAATAAGTTAGACGCTTTTATGAATAAACTTAGTAAGAAAACAAACATCTCGATCACTTCACTTTAACCTTCTTGAGAACTTTTTAGAAATAGAGCTATTTCGAACCTTTTTTAAGTTTTATTACCTAGCTATAACTACAATGCATGGCGGTTGTGGAAGTTATCCTAGGAATTTAGAAGGGCATTACTTAGTTAAGCCTAAAGAAGGTACTGATGTCAGTTTGCAAGATATTGAAAAAGCAGTCGACGCTTTCTTAGAATTTGGTAAAGACGAGGAAAAAGAGAAAAGTAATTCTATCAATGACGCTCTCGGTAGTAGTACTGTGCTTATGGACAATTGTGGTGGCGTTTTAGTTCTTATGCGTGAGAATAATGAAATGCCTTTAGATGATCGTAAAGCTTTTCTTAAAGAATGTCTAGATCCTGAATGGATACAAGCAAGTGTTCCTGAGCATTTTAAGCTACTTACTGAAGATTCCGAGTGGTATTTCCAAGAGAATAGAGCTGCTAAACTTGTAAAGATATTCCCTTAAGAAGAGTAATTCTTACGTAACATTTATAAACCGCTAAGATCGCTTCTACGTATGCCAAAAGCACGAATAAAGCTGTACAGTACCGAATTGACTAAACTAAATACCGTATGCTCACAGATAACTGACATCGCAG
>Ga0233431_1001877_pt1 | contig 32841 bp, 32 predicted proteins | sample SI_118_April2016_FD_179867 | JGI IMG/M metagenome (GOLD analysis project Ga0233431, IMG submission 179867) | Seawater microbial communities from Saanich Inlet, British Columbia, Canada - SI_118_April2016_200_MG | ecosystem: Environmental > Aquatic > Marine > Inlet | place: Canada: British...
CGTCTATGTAGTAAAGGTAACCAGGTTTTCTTGTTACTACGCTTTTAGCTATAATTTTTCCCATTTAAGTCACCTCCTTTTCGGATTGTTATAGACGGTATTTGTGCTTATTCGTTTAAAAAGGTTGCGTTTTGCCGTCGAGAGTTCTGTTTATTATGGATAGAATTAGCTAATGTTTGTGTCTCTTGGCGGGTTTTTTCCTCGGAGAATGGTCTGTTGGGTCCTCTATTTCTTCTTGGATTAGCTTCATTAAGTCCTTTCCTTGGTCTGTTAAAGAAGCCATTGACTGTCTGCTTACTCTCTTTCTTTGGGATAATCCTACCTCTTCTAATAGGCCCAAATAGTCTGAGATTGTAGATCGAACTGCACTGTATGATCTTGTGGGATATAACTCATTGGCCAAATCCTTTAGAAGTATCCATTTCCAATTCTTTTCTTTTTGAAGAAAGAACAGTGTTTTGAATAGTCTTTTCTGAGTGTCTGTTAGACTTTGAAAAGAGGTGAGCATGGCAGATACCCTGTATTGAATCTCTTCTAATTTCTCTGCCACTGGTTCCTCGATTACCTCTTCTTCCTCAAGGTTTTCAACTAACCCTCCGACCTTGGCTTCTAATGATATTATTCTATTTTTTAATTTTGATAGTTCTTGATCTTGTTGTTGATCCTTCTCATCTAGAACTCCAATCCAATCACTAATATTTTTCATATCAACTTTAAGATTAGAGAATGAAGATTTTAGAGAATGATGTAATGATTCTATGTGCTCAGACCCCTCTTCTTTTTTCTTTTTTTTGAATAACCAAAAAGCCATATACAATTATAGTAAGGTGGTTCCTTTTAAATGTTTCGTTGTGTCTACAGACGTGTCGAAGACGTCTACGACGTGTCGAAGACGTGTCTACAGACGTTTTAGACGTGTCGAAGACGCCTCATTTGGGCTTTTTTAGAGGAGTAGGGCAGATATGTATAATTGGGGCGAGTATTCTATTTAATAAAAAAGCCCAAAAAAGGCTTCTTTGTGTAAAAGTGAGAGTAAGAAAAATGAGTGTATTGGGTGTACTGAATTTAACATTTATAAAAAAACTTCTTTAAAGCATAAAATAGGGTTATTTGGGTAGAAATGAGGATAAGATTAGGAGGGATCAAATAATGTTGTTTGATTAATGTCTGATTTATAGTACAAATCAAGTAGTTTGTTCTTTAAATTGAGTGTTTTAAAGTCTTTTTTTACAAAAATGAGTGCTAAACGGTTATTTAATCTAGATTTTTCTAATGGTGCATTCTTCTTAAATAAGGAACACACGTGTGCCCGGATACAGTGCTCAGATAGAGCCATTTTGCCAGATATTGCCCTATAAGTGGGATTTACTCCCTCTTCTCCTAGTTGATAGATTGCCAAAAAAGTCTTCAGTTCTTGCCTAGAAAGCCTTTTGAACCTGTCATTTAGTTCGGCTTTGAAGTCCCTCAAACGCTCAAAATCGTCTAATTTTGACTTTTCTGCCTGTTTGAAGACCATTCTTAGCCCTTCGTCTGACTGTTTAGCCAGTGCAATGGGCTCTTGCACCCCTTCGTTTCCTGTGGAACCTGTGTTTTCAGAGGTCTTTTTATTGTTTTGAGGCATGCTGTTAGTTGGGTGATTAGTGATTGTTGATTGATTGTTGATTGATTGATTAACCCCTTCGTTTCCTGTGGAAACAAAAAAATCATTATTTTCTTCTTTTTTTTGGCTTAATGAACCCATTACTCTTTCACTAAGTCTCAGAATAACTTCATTTTGTCTTAGTAGGGCTTTCTTTATAGAATTAAGGGTTTCTTCGAGGCTGTTTAATCTTTCTTCAGTATCTTTTTGATTGATTAACCCCCTTTCCTCGACCATAAAAGATTGTTGATTGATTAATATAAAAAGATTTCAGTGTTTAAACATGTGTTTAATGATTAAGGTTTGATTGTTGATTGATTAAGAACTATTTCTTAGATTCAACATAAGGAAACTTTATGTGGGCTGGAAGACCTAGATCTTCAGAAAGAGATAATGCCCTTAGAGAACATTTGTACAGTGCATGATTGTATAATGCAGTCTTTAGTTCCGTCGGTAAATCTTTGTTTTTTTGATAATTTTTATATAGTGTTTCAATTTCTTCTTTTTTATCTGCAAAGATTATGTGTGCTTCAAAATTTAATTTTCCTGCCTCTGAATAAGAAACTGTGAAATTGAATAAAAATTTTAAGAATGGTAATTCTTCTGTGCCTTCTTTGCTTAGCTCTTTGATCGCTAGACTTGAATCAATCTTCATGTCTGGAGTTAACTTTCCTATTTTCTCTCCAGAGATTTTCTTGAAATACATTCCTGTAATTGGCATATTGTTTTTGATCAAAGATCCTATATAAGCTTTTCTGGGATTGAGGCATATGAATCTTAATCATTGTTTGTTGGTGGCCCATAGGTTTTGCCCTTAAGGACAAAAATGGCAATATTTATATATTGGGTCTTTTTAATTAGCTTATGGGCAAATTAAGTAAGAAAACTTTGATGGTTGTTAGAGACCATGTTGCAGATGCGCTTTATAATTCCTATCCTGCTGAGATGAGTACATATAATGTGGCTCTTAATGTTGGTAGGGGCAGAGGGGTTGTAAGGGCCCTTCTTGGTGAACTTAAGGGTCTTGGTGTTGTTCAAGAGATCCTAAAAGATAAAAGAGGATTTCCCCTTGCTGGTGAGAGGCGTAAGTGGAAACTTAAATTTGAGTATGTTCGGGCATTGAAAAAGAAAGGGTTTTAATATCAAATAGCTTCTTGAGAATATATGTTACTTAAATCTCCTAAAGAGTATATTGATCTTGTTGGAAAGGTTGTGATCACTCGACCTTCTGGACATCTTCTTAAAAGGTTGGGATTCACTGGAGTAGATATGCATTCTCATAGTCACTTCTCAGATGGAGATGCTTCTGTTAATACTTTACTCAAGTTGGCTAGGTTAAGGGGCATTGGTTTTTCTATTACAGACCATAATGAAATTAAAGGTTCTGTTTTGGCTAGTAAAGATAAGAAATCTTTTGTGGTTCCAGGTATTGAAGTTTGTAGTAAAGAAGGCAGAGAGTTCCTCATGTATTTTAATGGAGTCAGAGATCTTGAAGGATTTTATTCAAAATATGTCAAAGGTAAGGCCATGGCAAAACAACCCTGGCTTGAATGGCATGCATTGAAATATTCTGAGAGGGAATTAATTGAAGGGGCCAATGATTTTGGTGGATTGATTTCTTTGCCCCATCCCTTTCATCCACTCTACGATACTCCTAAGAAAAGCATCTATCGATTATTCGAGAAAGAAGATAGGATCTTTAAGAAAGTTCATGGAATAGAGGTGCTTAATAGTTTGATTAGTCATGAGAGAAATACTTCTGCATTCTATTGGGCTAAGAATTCTGGAAAGGCATATGTTGGGGGGAGTGATAGTCACACCCGTTTTGCTCTTGGGCGAGTGGTCACAGTTACCCATGGTGTTGAAAAAGTTGAAGATTTCCTTGAGATGATTAAAAGACGTAGAAGTGGGGTTGTGGGAAAAGATATTCCCTTTGTTGGGAAAGTTAAGAATGTTTTCAGCAGCATCTGGAATCTTTATGTTAGGGGGGCTAAATAATGGAGTGGTTCTTACTTCTTGAGGTGCTTTGGTTCTTCCTACCTGCTGGGTTGGCGAACATGGCTCCGGTCTTGTTTTCCAAGGTTCCTTTACTTAATGTTTCAGTGTCTTCTAAATATTTTGGGAAGAATAAGACTTGGAGGGGGTTGGTATCTGGAGTGGTTGTTGGACTCTTGGTTATTTCAATTCAGAGATTGATTGGTTGGAATCTTAGTTTCTTTAGTTATTCAGATAGTAATTTCTTGCTTATTGGTTTACTTCTGGGTGTGGGTGCTTTGGTTGGAGATCTTGTTGAGAGTGGTGTTAAGAGATGGAAAGGGGTTGCTCCGGGTAAAAGTTGGTTTCCTTGGGATCAGTTGGATTATATTCTTGGTGGTTTGATCTTTGTTAGTTTTGTGCTGCCTTTGAATTGGGTTGTTTGTTTGCTTGTGATTATTGAATATTTTATATTGCATCTGCTGGTTAATTTTATTGGGTTCCAGGTTGGTGTGCGTGATGAGAAGATTTAATTTCTGTTTAGTTTAATTAGAATTACTAGTCTTGTTAGGATTAGGATTGAATTTATTATTATTATTGCCCACATGAAGTAGGGGAGGTAGAATATGAAGATTAGTCCGGCAAAGAGGATTACTCCTGTGAAATTTGGTATTTTCTTTGTTTTTAACTTGTAAAATTTAGCTATGGAGTCCATTAGCCAGTGAAATGTGTAGAAAAACATAGTTAATGCTGCTAATGCAAAAGTTAGATAACCTGCGAAAGCTAATGCGAATATGTAAAGGGGCCTGAAGAATGCATCTGAGCAGTGATCCAGGAATCCCCCTAATTTGTCTACTCTTTTGTTTATTCTTGCATAGAATCCATCTAGTAGGTCGAAAGTTCCATCTAGTAGGAAGAAAATAATTCCTTCAATGATCATTCCATTAAGAAGGGTTGCTAAGGTTAATATTTTGAAAAATATTGAAACCATTGTTAATCCAGTGGGATTTAGATTCCATCTGGGAAGAATTGCCCTGGTTATCTTGTCTGAATATTTTTTTAGGTGTTGATTAATCATTTTATTAGTTTTAGTAATCCTGAGAGGTTTCTTTTCATAAACGCACCCTTGGTGTTTCCAGAGGGTTTTGTCTTTTTATACTTTATTGAGTGCCTTAGATCTTTTTCTAGGTAGGTGGGACATTTTCCTATCTCTGATTTTAAATGGGCATCTGATCCTGAAAGTTTTGGTAGGTTTAATTCTTCCGCCAGGTTTTCTGCCTTTTGGTTTGCTTTTTTATTAATTATTCTTCCGTTGAATGACTCTATTGCATCTAGTTGTTTTATGTCTTCTTTTGTGAAATTGGGTTTTCTGCCCCTCCTCATGGAAAAAGGATGGGCTATGGTGATTATTGTTCCTTGTTTTCTTGCTTCCCTTACTACTTCTTTGAATTTTCCTGGTTGAATGTGTTTTTTTACATAATATACTAATAATTCTCCCTTTTCTGTCATTACCTCTTCTCCTATTATCACTTCTAAATTCTTATCTTTGTTTAGGGCTTTTACTTCTAGTGCTCCGGCTATTTGATTATGATCTGTTATTGCAATTATGTCTAGCTTTTTTTCTTTTGCTTTCCTTAGAATAGTTTCTGGCTTAAGATTTGAACAGCTGGAGAAATATGTGTGCATGTGTAGTTCTGCTTTCTTCATTTAGAATGATTATTTTATTTTACTTAATAGCTTTTTGTTTTTTGGGTTTAGAGCTAATGAATGTGTTAATACTTCTTTTATGTTTTTTACTGGAATGATTTTGATTTTTTTCTTTTGGTCTGGGGAGAGTACGAGGTCATTATAATTTGAGCTAGGGATTATTACTTGTTTTAATCCTGCTTCGATTGCAGCCTCTACTTTTTCAGTAACTCCTCCGATAGCCATTACTTCCCCTCTAATTGATAATGAACCTGTCATTGCGGTGTCTTGTCTGATTGGTGTGTTGTTCAGTGCGGAGATTATTGAGGTTGCTATTGCAATTGATGCTGAATCTCCTTCTACTCCCGAATGTGTTTGGAGGAATTGGATGAAGATATCATATCTTCCTATTAGGTCTTTGTGGAATGATTTTAAAATTATTGCTGAAACATTCTTTACTGCTTCTTTTGCTATCTCTCCTAGTTTTCCTGTGGCTACGAATTGTGGTTTCTTTGATCCGGGTGTTACCTCTGCTTCTATTGGTAAAACAATTCCTGAGTTTGATGAGCCAGAACCTAGAATTGCTAATCCGTTTACTCTTCCCACTTCATTTCCTTTTGTTTTGATTACTTCGTATTCTTTTTTGTTGATAATATATTCATCTGCCATTTGTTTTTCTAATGATCGAGATAATAGTCTTGCTTTGATTACGTGCTCTTTTTCTGTTAGTTTTGCTTTTGCTTCTATTGCTAGATCTCCTGCAGCTCTTACTAATCCCCCTAGCTCTCTTAGTCTTACTGTTAGTTTATTTCCTCTTCCGGCTAGCTTTCTTGCTTCCTTGATTATTTCTTCTGCTGCTTCTTTTGTGAAGTGGGGTATTTTTTTATCTTTGATTACCTCTTGGGCTACGAACTGAATTATTCGATTTCTATTCTTGATTGTGTCTGGCATGGTTTTATTCATGTAAACCTCATATCCGTATCCCCTTATTCTTGATCTTAATGCAGGGTGCATCTTATCCATTGATTCTACATTTCCTGAGGCAACTAGAACCACATCTGTTGGTACTGGTTCTGTTCTGGTCATTGCTCCAGAAGATCTTTCTGACTGTCCTGTAATTGGGTATTTTTTTTCTTGAAGTACTGTTAGAAGTTCTTGCTGAGATCTGTAATCTAGGGTTGAGACTTCATCTATGAATAACACTCCTTTGTTTGCTCTATGCACTGCTCCAGGTACAATTCTCTCGTGGGCAGGGGTTCCCATTCCTCCGGTTTGTAGTGGGTCGTGAAGAACATCTCCAAGTAATGATCCTGCGTGGGATCCGGTTGCATCTATGAATGGTGCTTTATCGTTTTTTGATGCATCAATTAATAATTTTGGTGTTTGAACTTTTGAACCGAATCTCATTCTTTTGTTTAGGTTTACGAAAAATATGAATGCTGCAAGGAATAACATAGAACCAATCATTGAGGCTGCTGCCATTATGTCTCCGTATTGCTCTCTTATCCACCAGGGAGAAACCATTGCTACAATTAATAATATAAAGAATATAATATTCTGTCCTTTTCCTGAGGTTTTAGCTTGGGCTCTTAATTTAGTTAATAGTAAGTTTCCTTGGCCCTTGGGCATTACTCTGACTAGAGGGTTGTTTTCATCTTGGGGATTTGGGAAACAAAGGATGTCAACTAGTTTTCCTTTGGGTAATAGTTCTGCTAGGGCTTGGCCGATCATTGACTTTCCAGTTCCTGGCTCTCCTATTAATAAAACGTGTCTTCTTTGGAGTGCTGCTTTTTTTATTATATTGATTGCGGCTTCTTGTCCCATTACTTGATTAGCAATTTCTTTAGGAACTTTGATTTCTGCTGTTGATTTGTATTTTAATGGTTTTTCCATTGTGGTTTGGATATTTGAGGGGTTTAAAAAGATTATTGGAAAGGCTTAAAATAAGATTAGATAAATGGGAAAAATAAGTAAATAAAAGAATTACATTAGGTCTTCTTCTGCTATAACAATGAAATCACCAATAGCTGCAATTGCGCTGAAAGGTACAAGAGATTCTCCTTGTTTATTTCTTTCAAGATCTAGTCCCTCACAGTAGCCTGTGGTGTTCTTTAGAGCTATCTGAATAATTTCTCCAGTTCTTACTTCGAAAACAATGTTAGAAACTAATCCAAATTCTTTGCCTGTTTTTGATACAACCTTTCTTCCGATCAGTTGATGTGAATATCTTTTTTCCATGTCCATTTTATTAAAGATTCTCTTAACTCATTTAAATAGTTTTCGAGTGTATTAGGGTTATTTTACACTATCTGATACCATACTTTCTATTAGGGAAAGGGGTAATGACTTGATTAATCTGAATGTAAATTTATTTGGGTGGATAATTATCTTGTCTTCTTGGTATCCTTTTATAATTAATGGTAAAATTATTTCTGGGTTTTCAACATTGTCTTTTGTTGCCAATCCTATAATTGCTAGTCTTTCTTGGGATGTACTTGGACTATCTGGTTTTAGATCTATTGGTATATTTCTCTGAATGTAATTTTCATTTTCTTCTTGGTTCAGGGAGGATAAAAGTGTTTTGAATGGGGTTGTGGTTTTTAATGCAGTCATGTAAGTTTCTTTTTTAATTGATATTTTTCCCATTTCTAGACTTTCTGCAAATAATGGATCAATTGTGTTTAAATCTACGAATATTGTAAAATAATTATTTTGAGAGAAGTAATCCATGTTTTCATTATTTAGGTTTGTTGATGCAGTGGCTATTTCTTCATCAGTTAATAAAACTAAATCTCCTTCTGGTGGAATTTGCGCCCCTGTTAAGATTAATCCTTCATCTTGAATATATAGTGCATTGTTTGAATTTGGTGCATGTTCCATAATGTCTGTAACATCTGAATAAATCCATAGTCCCAATCCTGCTAAAACGACTAAAATTATTATTGTGAATATTATTATGGTTAGAAAGACTTTTTTTATTAGTTTGAATAGTATTATGAAAATTACTATTAAAGCAATAAATGTAATTATCCAGGTCCAAACCATACTCTCTTTGTTAATTTCTAGTAAATAAATCTTTTGTCTTCATTGAAAAATGGTGTACCTTCGTTTCATGTAGAATTGGTTCTAGACACCCACCCTAGTGTTGCATATGGAAAGATTTTTGGAAACGCGAGTTTGGGTTTTTGGTGATTTCGAGTTAGGACCTAATATGGGGTAATTTGAAAGAGTTAATTCGTTTAAATTTAAGTGAATTAGAAGCTATATTATAATAATTTATTTTTCTTATTATTATTTATTATTATAAGTATTTATATTATATATTATATATTATATATTGATTATATTATATTATAATAATTATTTTTAGGATATTTATTGATTTTTCATGATTTTCGCAGGTTTCGTGTGCGCAAATATTCTGCATAGGAAATGAAGGTGTGAGTCTCTATTTTGAAAAACAGGAATGTTTATATAATTCATAAGGGGGGAAGGAGAATATGGCGAAAATTGGTGGATTTTTTAGAGAATATTTGAAGAAGCAACCTTTGTTTAAGAATAAGAAGGCTTTGCAGGCATCATATACTCCTGATGAGATCCCTCACAGAGAAGAACAGATGAATCATGTGGCTGCTGTTCTTGCTCCTGCATTGAGATTAGATAAACCCTCTAACTTGTTTCTTTATGGAAAGACTGGAACTGGTAAGACATTGGTGGTTAAACATGTGGTTGCCCAGATGCTTGAAATTGCAGAGGAAAAGAAATTACCCCTTAGTATTGTTTATCTTAATTGTAAGATGAAAAGAGTTGCAGATACAGAATATAGATTAATTGTTCAGTTGGCTAGGGAATTTGGAAAAGAGATTCCTGCTACTGGTTTACCTACAGATGAGGTATATAAATTATTTTTAAATCATTTGGATAATAAGGAGAGATTAATTATTTTAGTATTAGATGAGATTGATCAGCTGGTTCGGAAGGCAGGAGATGAGTTTCTTTATAATTTAACAAGAATAAATACAGAGCTAAAAAATGTTGAAATCTCCCTGTTGGGGATTTCTAATGATTTAATGTTTTTAGATAATATTGATCCAAGAGTTAAAAGTTCATTAAGTGAAGAAGAATTGGTTTTCCCACCATACAATGCATTACAAATTCAAGATATCCTAAGGTGTAGATCTGAAGAGGGATTTTTTGAAAATATTGTGGCTGGGGGAGTGATTGAGAAATGTGCTGCTTATGCTGCTCGGGAACATGGAGATGCCAGAAGAGCTCTTGAATTATTACGTGTTTCAGGTGAGTTGGCTGAACGTAAGAATAAACAAATTGTTGAAATTGATGATATTGATGAGGCAGAGGATAAGATCGAGAAAGATAAAGTCTTTGATGTTGTAACAACCCAACCAAAACAATCACAGATTGCTTTATTGTCTATATTTGATATTACTGAAAAAAATACAAATCATCAACCGATTTTTACTGGAGATGTTTATGAGGTATATAAGGAGACTTGTATGAAAGTTAAATTAAAACCTTTAACTCAACGGAGGGTTTCAGATATAATCGCTGAACTAGATATGCTTGGTATAATTAATGCTAAAGTTATTTCAAAAGGAAGATATGGTCGAACAAGAGACATTACTCTTGCAATTCCTCCTTCAGCAGTTCCAAATATTCGAGTTAATCTAAAAGAAGCATTGAATCTTTGAAGATGGATAAGCAACAAATTGTTAACTACTTTATAGAAAGAGGTATCTTAGTTAGCCCTGACTTTCTTGAGGGAGATTTTAATGAGGAAAAATTAATTGAGTTGTTTAAGGAATCTAACCCTTTAGTTTTGAATAAAGACCTGGCTACAATGGTTAAAGATAAAGAGAGTGTAGACTCTGTTAATTGGGATGATTTTGATAAGGCCAGAGTAGACAAGGAGAGAGGAAAAGAGCAGAGAGTTTATGATACATTTTTACAGTTGCTTTCTTATGCGGAAGAGGTTGAAAGTGAAGCAGGTTTGGAGAAAGATTCAGAAAAAGAAGCAGAGCCAATTGGCATGAATGCCGTAACTGTTAAAGAGACATCTACTCGAGAAGGAAATGTTGTGGTGTTATTTAATTATCAAGATAAGGTGGGTAAAAAAGAGGTAAAAGATTTTGTTGCGCATTTTAGATCACGTTATGAGTTTCTTAAAAGAATATTAGTTAAGCGTACAGAGTTGCAGGATTCTATTTCCATTGGTAAGTTGAAAGGTAAAAAAGAGGGAGAAAGATTATCAATTATTGGTCTTGTTGTTGAGAAACGTAAAACTAAAAATGGACATTGGATGGTTGAATTGGAAGACCCCACAGGAAGAATAAATGTTCTTTTCTCTATTAAGAATAAAACATTATTAGAAGCAGCAGAGGATTTGGTTTTGGATGAGGTAATTGGGGTTAGTGGTTCATCAGGAAAAGATATTGTTTTTAGTAATGATGTTTATTTCCCAGATATTCCAATAAGTCATGAGTTGAAGAAGGCACCAGAAGAAGGACACGCTGCTTTTATTTCAGATGTTCAGATTGGATCTAGCCATTTTCTTCCTGAAGATTTTCTTAAGTTTGTTAAATGGTTAAGAGGAGAGTATGGAGATGAGGAGCAAAGAGAGAATGGAAGGAAAGTCAAATATTTGTTTATTGTAGGGGATGGTGTTGAAGGGGTTGGAATTTATCCAGGTCAAGAGAAAGATCTTTTGATTGAAGATGCATGTGAACAATATACAGAATTGGCAAGATATCTTAAAATGGTCCCTACAGATGTGAAGATTATTATTTGTGGAGGGAATCACGATCCACTTAGAATTGCTGAACCACAACCTTTGCTTGATAAAAAGTATGCAGCTGCACTTTATGAGTTGCCAAATGTAATTATGGTTACAAATCCATCTGTTGTAAATATTCATTCATCTGAGAATTTTCAAGGATTTAATATTTTAGTTTATCATGGCTGGAGTTTGATTTATTATTCTGATGCTGTGAATTCACTTAGGGTTAAAGGTGGAATGGACCAGGTACAGCTGATTATGGAATTTTTATTGAAGAAAAGACATCTTTGTCCAACACACACTGCAAATCTTTATGTTCCTGATTCTCGAGGAGATCCTCTTGTGATTGATAGAATTCCAGATGTTTTTGTTACCGGTCATGTCCACAGGGTTAGAGTTTCTAATTATCGTAATGTTACTAATATTAATTGTGGTTGTTGGACTTCTCAATCAGAGAATGAAGAGAAGAGGGGAATTGTCCCTGAGCCGGCCAAAGTGCCAGTTCTTAATTTAATGACACGAAAAGTTAGAGTTATGAATTTCTTTGGAGGTGAAGATGGTAGAGGCGAGTGAAGTTTTTCGTAAGTATATTGATTCTATTCAGGCAGATGTAGATGCGGCTTATGAGATTGCAAATAAGGCCCGTGCTAAAGGCTTTGATCCAGATGAAACAGTTAGTATTCCTCAAGCAAAAGACTTAGCTGAGCGAGTAGAGGGAATTACATCAGTAGTTGCTAAGCAGATAAAAGGTTCAGGAGTTAGTAGTAGGATTCACGAGTTAGAAGAGAAGTATGGATTACAGGATTGGAGAATTGCATTTAGTATTGGGTTGGAGGTTGCTCAACAGAAGTTTTGTAAGTTCGAAGATGAACGTGAAGCAATGGAGGTCGGAATGCGTGTTGCTTTCATTTACATTACTACTGGAGTTGTTTCTTCACCTATTGAGGGATTTATTCGTCTTGAGTTGAAAGATAGAATGGACGGGAAGGGTAAATTCTTTTCTCTTTATTTTGGTGGGCCGATTCGTAGTGCGGGTACTACTGCTACCTGTGCTTTTGTTGCGGTTGCAGATTATATCAGAATGAAGATGGGTTATGCGGAGTATGATCCAACTCCAGATGAGATTAAAAGAAGTTCTTCTGAGATTGATTTCTTTCATGAGAGGATTACAAACTTACAGTATCACCCTTCGGCAGAAGAGACGGAGTTTTTGACGAAACATTTACCTGTTCAGATTGAAGGGGATCCTTCTGAAAAATTAGAGGCTCCGAATTACAAAGACCTTCCTAGGGTTAGTACTAATTTTATGCGTAATGGTTATGCTCTTGCGATGGCTGAAGGTCTTGCTTTGAAAACACCCAAGTTTTGGGGAAAGTTTTCTCGATGGTATAAAGAGTTTGAAATGGATCATTATTCTTTTTGTGATGATTATGTTAAGTTGCAGAAAAGTATTCGATCTAAAGGGAAGAAATCTAAAGGAGCAGATGAGGAAAAGGTTAAACCAGACTTTGGTTTCTTGAAAGATTTAGTTGCTGGCCGTCCAATTGTTGGTTATCCTATGCGTTCAGGAGGATTTAGATTACGTTATGGTCGTACTCGTACTTCTGGATTTTCAGTAGATGCCTTACATCCAGCTACTATGGTTGTTCTTGATGATTTTATTGCAGCAGGGACACAGTTTAGAACTGAACGTCCTGGAAAAAGTACAACAATTACTACTTGTGATTCTATTGAGGGTCCAACTGTTAGATTAAAAGATGGGTCTGTTTTATATTTAGATAATGAAGAGAAAGCTCGTAAGGTTAATTCTCAAGTTGAACAGATTATTTATCTTGGTGATGTGCTAATTAATTATGGTGATTTTTTGGATAGGGCACACATACTTGTTCCACCTGGATATTGTGAGGAATGGTGGGTTCGTGAGATAGAGAAAAGTCTTTTAGGCAATGCTGATGAAGGAGATGTTGCAAAAGAGATTCCTGAAGAGGTTAAAGGCTTTGTTGAAGATTTTAATAAAAAGATTTCATGTAAAGAAGCTTATGAATTTTCTAACAAATATAATGTTCCATTACATCCGCGCTATACTTATTATTGGAAAGAGGTTAATGTTGGAGAGGTTAAAAGTTTAATTGATTGGGTAATTAATTCTGCGATTAAAGATGATAAGATCATTATGCCTTTAGATTATAAATTTAAATCTGAATTGAGTGAGAAGAATCCTAAGGAAGTACTTGAGATTTTAGCCGTACCTCACAAGGTTGTTACTAATGAATATGTTGTTATTGAAGGAGATTATGCAGATGCTTTGAAAATTAGTTTGGGTATTTACTCGGGTGGAGAAATTAAAGAGGTTCCTGGAGAATTTGAAAATGGTTTGGATTATATTAATAAATTATCTGAGATTCGTTTAAGGGATAAATCTGGTTTGTTTGTTGGAATGCGTATGGGTCGTCCTGAAAAAGGTAAACAACGTAAGTTGATAGGTTCACCTCATTCATTATTTCCTATTGGTGAAGAAGGGGGTCGTATGAAATGTTTCCAATCTGCTTTGGAGAAAGGAAAGGTAAATGCAGAGTATTCTATTTATTACTGTCCTCATTGTGAAATTGAAACTGTTTATTCACGTTGCCATAAATGTGAGAATAAGGCTGAGAAGAGATATTGGGATTACAAAGAGGGATTAGTTGAGTCTGCAGAGGATGGTCGTCCGTTTAAAAGAATGGATCTTAATATTCGAGAGTATTTTGATGCTGCTTTGAAAAAGATTGGATTTAGAAATTATCCAGAGATGATTAAAGGGGTGCGTAAAACTTCTAATAAAGAACACATTCCTGAAAATTTAGTTAAAGGAATCTTACGTGCTAAACATAATATTAATGTAAACAAAGATGGGACAACTCGTTTTGATATGACTGAGATGACCTGTACTCACTTTTTACCTAGGGAGGCTGGAACTTCTGTTGAGAGACTTAGAGAGTTGGGGTATGTTAAAGATGTTCATGGTGCTGATTTGGTTAGTGATGATCAGGTGCTTGAATTGAAAAGTCAGGATTTGATTCTTCCTGCTTGTCCAGATAGTTTAGAAGAAGGAGCAGATGCGATCCTGTCTCGAGTTGCTGGATTTTTGGATGAGTTGCTTGAGAAGCTTTATGGTTTGGAGCCGTTTTATAATATTAAGAAGAAAAAAGATTTGATTGGTCACTTAGTTATTGGTTTAAGTCCACATACTGCTGCAGGTATTGTTGCACGTATTATTGGATTTAGCAAGGTACAGGGAATGGTTGCACATCCTTATTTACACAGTATTATGCGTAGAGATTGTGATGGAGATGAGGCAGGAATTATGTTGTTAATGGATGCTTTACTTAATTTTTCTCCTAAGTTGTTGAGTAATCATCGTGGTGCCACCCAGGATGAGCCATTAGTTCTTAGTTCAGTGTTAATTCCTGCAGAAGTAGATGACATGGTATTTAATATGGATATTGCTTGGAAGTACCCTATTGAGTTTTATGAGGCTTGTGAGGCATATAAGTTTCCATGGGAGATTAAGATTGATATTGTTAATAATCATTTGATGAAAGAGTCTCAGTTTGAAGGTTTTGGATATACTCATCCGAATACTGATTTTAATAATGGGGTTCTTTGTAGTTCGTATAAAACTATTCCTACAATGGAAGAGAAGGTAATGGCTCAAATGTTTGTGGCTGAGAAAGTTCGAGCTGTTAATGCAGATGATGTTGCTAAGTTAACTATTGATCGCCATTTTATGAGAGATATTAAAGGTAATTTACGTAAGTTTAGTCAACAGCAGTTTAGGTGTGTTGGATGTAATGAGAAGTTTAGACGTCCTCCACTTAAGGGTTATTGTACTAAGTGTAGTGGGAAGATAATTTTTACTATATCTCAAGGTTCTATTATTAAGTATATGAAGCCTTCAATGTCATTGAGTAAGAAGTATAACTTGCCTCCTTATTTAGATCAGACTCTTGAGTTGTTACAGCAGCGTATTGATCTTATGTTTGGTAAGGAGACTGAAGAGCAGGAAACGATGGGGAAGTGGTTTGGGTGAATCCAGTACTTTATGCACAATTAAAGTTCAGCTAATAAGTTTACTAATTTGTTAACTTCTTCTAAATTGAATCTATTGCTTTTTTATTAATTTATTTGTGTTTTTTATATATTGCCGATGAATTATTCTTAAACTTTTTGAAAATTATAAGAAGAAATATAATGGCATAATCAAGTATAGTAAATCTTATATATTTGAGAAGAAGTAGGAAGATATGGCCAAAAAGACACATTTAAAGTTTTTTTTCCTCAGTTTAGTTATTAGCTTAGTTATTATGGGCACTTCATTTATTTTGCTGTCTTTTCCCTTCGGACCAATCACCACACTTATTATTTCTTGGTTTTTGATAGTTTCAGGATTTACTGTTTTTATTGTTTCAATTATTAGTTTAACAAGGAAAGCGGATAAAGTTTTATCGATTGTTTCTCTTGTTCTTTCTTCGATTATAATTGGTTCTTTTTTGATTGGAGTTATTGGTGGTGCTACCAGTATTTTAACCGAAGCAGAGTGGATTCCTTCTGAATTGGAGGCATCTAATTTTTGTGAAGGATATTGCATTGGGGTAGAGGGGGCTTTTGAATTTACTTCTTTTTTAGATCCAGATACTAATGAGTTTTTTTGTGAATGTTTAGATGACAATCAAGAGATTTTAGATTCAATTGTTTATTAGGCTCCATCAGAGGGAATTCTTCATAAGGGGCAATCTTGTTTATCTACCCCATTATATTACTACTGCCTAGTGAATAATAAAGGAAAGATTTATAAGGTAGATGTGCCTTCTTTTTAATATGAATGCTTCAGAAAGATATGAGGATTATCGAAATCAATTAGTTCGAAGAGCTACTGCTGGAGGCTCAGATTGGTCAGAAGGCATAAGAAATAAAATTCGATTTGTTGAGTCCCATTTGTCTCGTGCAAGAATGGACGAGAAAAAATCCGATGGGGAAAATGGGATCCTTCTAGCGAATGGTCAGTCTTGCCAAGGAGCGTTTCCTAAGGGGATGTATCATGATGGATTAGAAACTCCATCTGTTTTAAGAGATCAGAGAAATTATAGGATCTCCAAAGTATATGCAGGTGTTGGGTCTAGACTTTTTGAGAATGTTCCATACCTTAGAGAAATGGCAAGAAAAATGGAAACAAGGCAGATGACTAAGAAAGAATATACTAAATTTTCAAGTTTAAAATTAAGAGTTTTGGGTGTGCCTGAAGAAGTAAGGGCATAGCCTTTCTAAAGAAAAATATTCTAATGGATTCTTTATAGAGTAGTTGAGGGAATACACTGCAAATTGCATGATTATTCTAATAATTAGTTAAAATTTGGTTGTTTAAGGTGGATTCCCAGAAATAAGTTTTAACTAAATAAATTAACTACCTCTTTTATTTCTCCGATTTGTTGTTTAATATTTTCTTCGACAATTTCTTCAGGAGGTTTACCACATACTGTTTTAATAAATTGTTTATCTGAATCATAAACATTTACAAAAGATTTCCGAATAGTTTCGCCCATGGTCCCATCTTGATTCATATCTATTTTTTCTAGATAGGGTATTCCCTTACCAAGACCATTACCAGAGTCACAATAATAATAATTAAGATTTTCTCCTTTAAACTTTCCCTCACGGCAGGCAACTATTGAGCTACTCCCAAAACCTGCCAAAATTTCTGTTGAATATACAGAAAGATCCCATCCTTTTTGAGGGTCAGAACCATCACCATTTACATATTTTATTTCATAATATTCTTTAATCAGCTCAGCAGATTCCCAAGAAACCTTAGAATATTCTTGAACTATCTGAAATAAGAATGCACCATATTCTACTTGGGTTAAATTGATTGGAGCAGGATACATTTTAGTTATGCGGAGTTCATGCGCTTTATTCTCTAATAATGGGATTTCAATTTGTGGACAACTGCTAGGAAATATATTGGAGAAAATAGAATTTAAGGAATTACTGAATGAACTAGAGAGAGGAAAGTTAGTTTGTTCTACTATTTTTGTTTTAGGGTAGACTGCAGTGGCTAAGATTAGGACTGCAAATAGAATAATGGCAATAATTAACAATTTTCTTCTTGAAATGTTTAGTTGTGGAATGACCCATCCAAAGAGCATAAGCATAAAACCAATGATTATTGCATTAATGAGAAAGACTCCAATATTAAGGGTTAGCAATGCTAACGAGAATGTCCAGATGACTGAAGTGTTAATAGACCACCAAAAAATAAATCTCTTATTTAATCTAAATCTTCTTTTTCTTATTTTAGAAGAAATAAATCTTGAAACTAGAGTTAAACCTAGTCCCAATAAGATATAGAATAACCAATCCAGGGCTATTCCAATTGATTTAAAGAATAATGCGAATAATAAGAAAAGAAGGGAGTGTATTAATGTCCAGATAATACTCCACTTCAAAGTAAATTTATTCATAGAGGATATGGTTTAATATTATTTATAAAAGTTTTGAATATTTAATTTAGTTATTTCATTAATTTAAAAGGTTTTCGAGTTATAACATAAAAAACAGAATTATAGGAATGATTAAACAAGCCATTAAGTGATTTTTACCCACGTTAAGAGAAGAAGGCAGTATCCCAATTGATGTTGAAGTTATTAAGATAATTAGCCCAATCCAACCACTTAAAATTAAAGTTAATAGAATTAAAACCCCAATTATAGACGTGCAAACTTTTCTGTAGTTTAATTTTGTTATTTGCTTTGAGAAAGTCTTACTTATTTTTAGAGTTAAGAAGGTAGCAATCCCCCCAACAATTAAAGCTATAAAAAGAAATAAGATTAATTTATTCAGGTTAATATTTTCAATTATTTTAGATACTGCAATTACTGCTCCGTTTCTTGCTTTACTTATGGTGTAAAGGGCAGAGAAGCTAATAACCATAATTATTGTGTTTATGGCACCAACCATTAGGATAAAGTATTCTTGTTCTAGTTTTTTAAAAAATGAAGAGGATACTATTGCAGATTGAGAGGAAGAGATTCCGGGTAAGAAGCCAGCGACAGTACAAGTTGCTAATACAGCCCCTAAAGATTTGAATAATGTAGAAGTTTTTAGTTTTAGCTTTGTAACTGTTTTTTGTAAAGGGATTTTAATTTTATCCTTTAATGAGATTAGTAAAGTGCTTACTCCAAATAAACCTGAAAGTAAAGGGAATAAAGGTTCTTTTAAGGTTGGAAGGTTTAAAGTTATTATCCCTAAGACTCCTGCTAAGAGAATGATTAATGTTGCTGCTATTTTGTTTCCTCTTTCTTTTATTAGTAAGAAGATAACTGAAGCGATTAATAGATAGGGAATGTATGTTTTAATTATGTCATAATAATTGATTGATAAGTGGATAAGTATTGGAGTTAAGATTATTGTTAATATTAAACCCAGTAAAGAGCCGATTGTGGCTAGTTTGATTGCTGAGTGGCCTTCGCCCTTTAGTAGGAATCTGTGGGCAGGTAGAACAGATAACGCAGTGTCTTCGTTTGGAGCACCCAAGTATGTTGAAGGGAGAGTATCTAGGAATGTGTGTGTTATTGCCATTGAGATGATTATTATTGCTAGGGTTATTGGATTTGTTAGAGTTAATATTAAAGGAGAGATTGAGATGAGTAATGCAGAGATTAGATTTACGTGAATTCCCGGAACCATCCCCGAAAAAGTTCCCCCAATTATACCAATTAGAATGGCTAAAATGATTTCAATTAGCATATGGTTTTGTGAGAATAAAAATTAATTAAGATTAAGGTAAGAATTCCGGAAGATTTACACACATGAAATTTCTTTTTTAGACGGTGATATATATGTTCTAGTTGGAAATGCACACGACAAATGGGTGCGTGAGTTTTATAAGGATTTGAATTAATAAGGAGATATGGTTAACTATTTTTTGCCTTCTGAATCTGGAATTATTTTTTTGAAGGACCTTCCTGAAAAAGAAGTTTTTCTTTGGATTGAGGAGACTTATCGAGAGAACTTTGTAAACTTTTTATCTTCTTATTTTCCTTCTTGGAATGAGATTGCAAGAAAGCTAAAATTAAAAATTAATCCCAAGAACAATAGTTGTGAATTTTTAAGGCAATTAAGACGCAAGAGATACATTAATCTTGGATTAATTAAAGAAATAATTGCATTATTAAATCAAGAAGGTGTTAAACGTTTTTCTTTAGATGAATTGCAAAATTTTCTTAGAGGAATAAGAGTTACAAATGGAAAACCAATTTTAAATCCAAAATTCCCAATTAATTTTAATTCTATTTCAGGAGCAATATTGCTTTCAGGAGTTTATCATGATGGAGGAATTTCTGTAAGAGATCTAGCCCCATTTTATTGTAATACTGTGGCAAAATTAAAGAAAAGATTTGTTCATTCATTTCATTTTTTAATTGGAGATTATGAATTTTCTAAAAAAAGGTTTTGGAAAGAAGTTGTATGTCCAAAGATTTTTGGGATTTATTTAGTTATTTTGGGATTTGTTCCTGGTAAAAAATCTATAAACAATTTTGTGCCTCCTCCTTTTTTGTTTAGTACCTCTGAGGAATTTAAGAGAACCTTTCTTTCCCAAGCAATTGCCGATGATGGATATGTTTATAATCCCAAAAATAAAATAGGATTCATTACAATTAATCAAACTGTAGATTTGTCTCACTTTTCTGATAAGATGCGTTCTTTAATAAAGAAAAAGAAATTTCCCGAAGAAATGCCAAAAACATTATTGTTAGATCTTTATTTGTTTAAATCTCTCGGAATAAAAACTGCAGGCCCCTATCTTAAAGCAGAAAAGATTTATCCCCATAGATATTGTCAGGAATGGTGTTTTAATATTAGAGAATTACAGAGCATTAAATTTTTAGCAGATACTCTTAAAATCCCTCTTAATTACAAACAGAAAGCTCTTGAAAACCTTGCAATGAGATCACGATAAAGGTTATAAGCTCAGGAAAAGTGAGTTTTAAGAGATTGATTAACATGAAAAGTTTAACAATATATGATAAAAATGAGTTTAGGAAATGGTTAAAAGAAAATCATAAAGAAGAAACTAAAGTTGCAGTTATTGTGCATAGGAAACATACTGGAAAGAATTCTCCTTCGCATAGAGAATTGATGGAAGAAGCAATTTGTTTTGGTTGGATTGATACAACTCTTAAAAGGCTTGATGAAGAAAGGTATGTTCGACATTTTTCTAAAAGAACCAAAAATAGTAAATGGAGTAATAATACTATGAAATATGGTGGGGATTTAATTAAACAGGGGCGAATGATGCCGATGGGTTTAAAGTATTATAAGGAAGCTTTGAAGAAAAAACCTTTTGATTTTGATGTTCCAAAAAATCCAGGTATTCCTGCTGGCTTGAAGAAAGCTTTAGATGGAGATAAGATTGCTAAAGAGAATTTTGATAACTTTCCCCCTTCTATTAAAAAAATGATTTACAGGCGGATTTTGTTGGCTAAAAGAGAAGAGACTAAAGAAAGAAGAATTAAGTTAGTTGTTAGTAATGCTAGGATTGACAAGAGAACTATTTTTTGAATCGTAATATTGTATCTTGGCTGGAGTCTTTTTGGATTTATTATTCGGAAGAATCACGATAAAGATTATAAACTGGAGATTGTGTACTTATCTATGGTATTTAGCTCAGGTTCTTTAAGTTTGGATAGATTCTTAGAGACTGGATTTCCAACCAATGAGGTAACGATGATCTATGGGGGTCCGGCTTCTGGCAAGACCACTATTGCTTTTCAGGCCGCTTTGGCAATGGCTAAGAAAGGGGGGAAAGTTATTTTTATTGATGTGGAGGGCACATTTGATTTACAAAGGATTAAACAGATGGATCCTCACTGTGCTAGTTACTTGGATCGAATTATAGTTTTTACACCTAAGAATTTTGAGGAGCAAGAGAAAGCGATTATTGGATTGCCTATGAATGCTGATCTGATTGTTGTTGATAGTCTTAGTAAATATTACCGTGCTGAATTGAAAGAGAGGGGTTCAGGGGTTAATGAGAAATTAATTTTAATGCTTCGTAAATTGCATAAGTTTGTTGATAGAGAGATTCCAGTTATTGTTACTAATCAGGTTTATAGTAAATTTAATGGTGGTGTTGAGCCTGTTGGTGGGATGATGATTAAAAGATGGAGTCAGTATTTAGTCAGATTACAGAAGGAGCCTAGATTATTTGTTATTGAGAAGCCTTTAGTTAGAGAGACTGCTTTTGGTATTGATAATTCAGGAATAATTTTATGATTTTTTAGCTTTCTTTTTCACAACTTTTTTCTTAACTATCTTTTTCTTAACTATTTTCTTCTTCGTAGTTTTCTTTTTCACTTTCTTCTTGTATGTTTTTTTCTTAAAGCCACCTTCAATGTATTTACATTTAGGATAACCAGGACAGGCCAAGAACTCTCCAAACATGCCTCTTTTCAATACTAAGTCAGAACTACAGTTGGGACACTTTTTACCTTCTGCAGAGAGTTTAGATTCTTTAGTTTTACATTCAGGGTTTATGCAGACTTCTTGAGGTCTTTTACCTGCTTTAATTATTAATATAGTGGGATAATTACATTCCTTACATAATTTGCCAGTAGGTTTTACTAAACAGCCTCTAGGAATACTAAATGTGGTTTTACATCCTTCTTCATATTGATCACAAGCTATGAAAGGTCCAAATCTTCCTCTTCTCAATCTTAAGATTCCTTTTTCACATTTTAAACATGATCCAACTTGATTTTCTATCTGTTCTGTTTCGTAATTTGCGTCCCCTAATACTTTTCCGATTTCTTTTTCTTTTTCTTTGAACTTTGTAAGAACTTTAGTTAAGATTTCTTCGTTTTTCTTAATTACTTCAGTGGTTTTTAATTCCTTTTTTTGAATCTTAGTCATTTCTTCTTCAAATTCTCTTGTAAGATTTTCATCTAAGATTTTTGGAGCATATTTTAGTAATGTTTCTACAGTTGTTTTTCCTAATCCTGTTACTTGAATTGATTTTCCAACAATGTAACTTCTATCGTAAAGGTTCTCAACAATACTTGCTCTTGTTGCTTTGGTTCCTAAGTTTCTCTTTTCTAATTCTTTGATTATAGAAGCTTCAGTGTATCTCTTAGGTGGTTGGGTTTCTTTTGATAATAGATCAACTTTTTTAATTTGGATTGAATCTCCTTGAGCCATTGCAGGTAATTCTACATCTTTTGCTTTTACGAATCTACCATAAAGAGTGTACCAGCCAGGATCAACAGTTCTTGAGCCCTTAGCTAGGAAGATTTCATTATCTAGATTTAATTTAATAGTCATTGATTCTCTAACTGCGGGAGCTCCAAAGGTCGCAAAGAATCTTCTAACAATAAGTTCGTATAATAACCAGTTTTTGCCTTCTAATTTTTTAGGTAGAACTCCAGTAGGATAAACTGCAGGGTGTGCTGCATCTATTTTTTTACCTTCATTTGGTTTTAATGTTTTTAATTTAACTAGGAAAGCGCATTCTTCTGAGAATCCTGCTGCCAACATGTTCAGAATTTTCTTATAGCCTATTGAAGGAGGAAGTTTTTGTGAAGAGGTTCTAGGGTAGGAAATGTAGGAGTTTGTGTAAAGATCTTGGGCAATTTCTAAGGTTCTCTTTGGTGTTAATCCTAATGTGGCATAGGCTTCTGTTTGTAAACTGGTTAAATCGAATGGGAAAGGGGGCCTAATTTGAGATTTGGCTTTCTTTATGTTATCTACAGCTGCAGTTTTTGATTTACATTTCTTATGGGTTTCTTTTGCTTTTTTTTGATCCCAAAATTTATCTTCTTCATGAATTGCTTCTATGGGTTCTTTATCTTTTTCTCCAGAGAGGTAGATTTCCCAATAAGGAACAGCTACGAAAGCTTCAATTTCTTTTTCTTTTTCGTAAAGTACTTGTAAGGTTGGTCCTTGGACTCTTCCTGTTGACATTATTTTGAATCTGTTTGTTCCGGCTTTGATTGATAGAGTTAAAGCTCTGGAAAGATTGATACCATGTAAGTAGTCTAGTTCGTGTCTTGTTACTCCTGCCTTGGCTAGTCCTTTATCTAGACTTTTTGCTTTGTTTTCATAGGCCTCTACTAGATCTTCTTTAGTTGTTGTGGAAAACTTCATTCTGTTTCCATCTGATTTGCCTGTTAGGTGGTGTAGAATTCTTTCTCCGATTACTTCTCCCTCAATGTCGTAGTCGCAACCAATTGTGAATTCATCTGCTGTTTTAGCTAGTTTCTTTATTACATTTAGATATTCTTTAGTGTATGCTGAAGCTTTGTTTACTTCGTAAGAAGGTTTCCATTCGATATTGAATGCCGGATAGGTCCACCCTTTCTTATTCTTTTCAGTTACAGTGAATAAATGACCCACTGCACAAACAACTGCAATATCTTTTTCATTGTGTGTTAATTTGTAATATGTTACTTTTCCTTGCTTGTATATGTCTGCCTTAACATCTGCTAAAGCTTCTGCTACTTTTTTAGCTTGAGATGGCTTTTCACATATAATTAATTCTGTCATTGAGAATGAGAAGTTTGGTTTTTGTTTAAAAAGGTTTGCCTCAGAGTTTTTTAATAATTTCTTTTGGATTTCCAGAGAGATTTATCCATTTTATTTTTTTAAATCCAATTTTTTCATACCATTTTAGTGGAAATTTGTGAGTAGAAAATGCTTGAAGTGCAACTTCCCCTATCTTGTACTTTTCTATTGCAGTTGAGATTAATTTTTTTAATAATTCTTTACCAATTCCTTTATTTTGATGCTTTAGAGATATGAATATTTCAATATCGCCCAATATGTTCTCTTTCCACCAGGGAGTTATCCTTGCTACAATTCCGCCAACTATGGTTTTATTATCTTCTGCTATAAAAAATAAAGAAGGTTGTATTTTTAACCAATATTCCATGTATCTCTGAGCGTTTTTTTCTGTCCATTCCTCTTCAAGTTTTGCATTATTGAATGATTCTACATAAATTTTTGCAAGAGAATTAAGATCTTTTTTAGTAGCTAATCTAATTTTCATTTTTAATAACTTTTTTACCTAACATGTAGGGTTGAAGTGCTTTTGGAATCTTTATTGAACCATCTTTTTGTTGATTGTTTTCCATTAATGCAATTAACCCCCTTGGATTTGCAATGACTGTATTGTTTAAAGTGTGGGCTAAATATCTTTTACCTTTGTTTTCTATTTTAATGTTTAATCTTCTGGCTTGGGCATCTTCCATGTTTGTTAATGAGCCAGCTTCCCAGTATTTTTTTTGTTTTGGTGACCAGGCTTCAACATCACATGATTTTGCTTTAAGATCTGCTAGATCTCCTGAACAACATTCTAACACTCTTACTGGAACATTTAATTCTTTGAATACTTCTATTGTGAATTTTAACATTTTATCATACCAACTGTATGATTCTTCAGGTTCACAGATAACTACCATCTCTTGTTTTTCAAATTGGTGAACCCTATAAAATCCCTTTTCTTCAATCCCGTGTGCTCCAACTTCTTTTCTAAAGCAAGGAGAGTAGGCTGTTAATTTTATTGGTAGGTCCTTTCCATGTAATGTTTTGTTTTGATATTTTGCTATTAATGTGTGTTCTGAGGTTCCGATAAGGTATAGGTCTTCTCCCTCTATCTTGTACATCATTACATCTTTTTCTTCGAAAGACATTACCCCATCTACTCCTGCACTTCTAATCATGAACGGAGGAACTGTTAAACTGAATCCTTGTTTTATCATGTGGTCTCTTGCGAAAGCTAACATTGCTGAATGTAGTTGGGCTAAATCTCCTGTTAAGTAATAGAATCCTTTTCCTGCTACTTCTCTTCCAGAGTCAAAGTCTGCTCCGTGAAGTTTTAATGCCAATTCTGAATGATTGAATATTTCATAGTCTGGAACTTTATTTTTTCCTATCTTTTCTAGCTCTACGTTTTCTGATTCATCTTTTCCAATTGGTACTGAAGAATGAAGCATCTGAGGGATTACCTTCATGGCTTCGGTTATTTTTTCTTTGGTTCTATTTGCTTTATCTTCTAGTTCTTTAATCTCTTTAGGAATATTTTGTGCTGCTTTAATTTCTTTTGAAGCGTCTTTTTTTTCTTTTTTTAGTTTGGTTATTTTTTGAGTTAATTCATTTCTTGTGTGTCTAAGATTGTCTGCTTCTTTTTTGAATTCTCTCCACTTTTTATCGTGCCTGATTATAACATCAACTAGTGTTAGTTTAGAATCTTGAAATTTCTTTTTTATGTTCTCTTTAACGAGCTCAGGACTTTCTCTTATGAGATTTATATCGATCATGGGATTGATGTGAGAACTTTTTATTTAAAGATTGTGGTGTAGTATCTACTTTTGTTACCATTTAAAAATGGGTTTATAAGTGTTTCCTTTGATGATTGCTTTCCAAACCAAACTTTTAAATACTACTGTTTGTCTACATGCATTATTCTGTACAAAAAAGGGGATATATTTAATTGGAGGGAATACCTTGGCTAATAAAACAAAGTTAGACATGGACATATTTGATGTTTTTTTTAGAAAGAAACCGGCAATGATACTGGTGGCTTTGAGAAAAGGAAATAGAAACAGGTACGGATCTGTTTTGGCGAAAGAAGTAGACTGCACATATAGTCACGCAGTCAAAATTCTACAAGAGATGGAAAAGGCTAAGTTAGTTACCTTTGAAAGAACTGGAAGAATTAAAACAATCTCCCTTACTGATTCTGGAAATAAAATTGCAGAACACATAGAGAGAATTCAGGATCTATTATAGATCTATTTTTTTCTTTTTCATTAATTATTTAAGTTAGTTGCAAGTCGATTTAACATGGTTTCTATAAAGGGGTTTGAACCTCGAGAGTATCAGAGGAAGATTGCAGATTCATGTGTTAGAGAGAATACTTTGGTTGTTGTTCCTACAGGGTTGGGTAAGACAAAGATTGCGATCCTAGTGGCTGTTGACATAATTAATAGAGATAAAGGCAATATTCTTTTTATGACTCCAACTCGTCCCTTGGCTGCTCAAATTCAAAGAGAGTTTATAGATCATACTGATGTTAAAGATATAGAATTAGTTACAGGGGTTATTTCTCCTTCTAAGCGTAAAGAGCTTTATCATTCATCTATTGTTGTAAGTACCCCCCAGACCATTGAGAATGATATTAAGAATAAGTTTATTGATCTTAGTAATTTTTCTTTGATTGTGTTTGATGAGGTTCATCGGGCTGTTAAGAATTTTGCATATACTGGTGTTGCCAAGGCCTATAAAAAAGTTAAAGGAAGGATGATTGGGTTAACAGCTTCTCCGGGAGAGGACATAAAGAAGATTGAAGATATTAAAAATCACTTGGGAATAGATCATGTTGAGATTAGAGCTGAAGTTGATAAAGATGTTAAAGAATATGTGCAAGAGAAACAAATTGATAATATTAAAATTACTTTGCCTGATTATTATCTGAATATTATTGCGTTATTAAAAAATTCATATAAGAAAAGATTAGACCAACTTGAAGTTTATGGTTATCAGAAGAGTGTTAGATATATTCGTAAGACAGATATTTTAGATTTTCAAAAGTATTTACAAAGGCAGATTAAACAGGGAAATAAGTTTGCTTATTCAGGTATTTCTTTGACTGCACAGTTGCTGAAGATCTCCCATGCTATTGAGTTGATAGAGACTCAAGGGTTGAAAGAGTGTTATGTTTTTTTAGAGGCATTTAAAGAGGAGACAACTAAAGCGGCTAAGTCAATTCTTAGTGATGGATATGTGATCAAAGCGATGTCTGCTATGAAAGATTTAGATGTTTATCATCCCAAAGTTGATAAGTTAAAGGAGATTATTGAAGAGCAGTTAATTGATTTTCCTGAGACGAGAGTAATTATTTTTGCAAAATTTAGAGCTACAACAAAAGCTATTTGTGAAGCGCTTTCTAATGTTGCTAAACCTATTGAATTGGTTGGACAGAAAGAGGGCTTAAAACAATCAGAGCAAATTCAGAGGATTCAAGATTTTGGTTCAGGCAAGTATAATGTTATGGTTTGTACAAATGTTGGTGAAGAAGGTCTTGATATTGCTTCGGCAGATGTGGCAATTTTCTATGATCAGACTGGAACTAGTATTCGTAAAATTCAAAGGGCAGGAAGGGTTGGAAGAATGCAGGCTGGAAGGATAATTAATTTAATTGCTAGAGGAACAAGAGATGAGAGCTTATACTATGCAAGTAATGCAAATGTTAAGAAGATGCAGAGCACATTAACAGGAATGAAAAAGAATACTACCCTGGGAGAATTCAGTGGTTGATTTTATAGTAGATCATAGGGAGCATAAGAGCATACTTAGAGTGTTAGCTAAAGAGGGGATTGATTATAAGAAAGAACAGCTAGGGATTGCGGATTTTTTAATTAAGAGTAAAGCAAATGGTGAAGAGACCACTGTGGCTATTGAGAGAAAGACATTAGAGGATTTTCTTAATTCTATTATAGATAAGCGGTTGTTGATTCAATTGGCTGAAATGCGTGAAAGGTATAAGGTTGCAGTTTTAATCATAGAGGGGAATGAAAATATTTATCAGATGAGGAATATGCATCCAAATGCTATTCGGGGGATGATGGTTACCATTGCTATTGATTTCCAGGTGCCAATTATTCGTACATTAAATCCAAGAGATACAGTGATGGTTATGAAGAATATGGCTGAGAGATTAACTAGAAGTCGTAAACCAATTTCAATGTACTCTCGGAGAACACCATTGAGTTTGGAGGATCAGAAATTGTATTTACTTGAAAGTTTGCCAGGTGTTGGAGCTACTTTGGCTAAGAGTTTGCTCAGAGAATTTGGTTCTGTTGAGAAAGTGATGAATGCTTCTCTTAAGGATTTACAGAAGGTTGATAAGTTAGGTCCTAAAAAAGCTGAAAAGATTAAAGAGGTTCTAGATTAATTATACTCTTCTAGAACTTTATATTTTGGTCCATCTTTTGTTAATTGGGATTTAATTAATTGAAATGAATCTACCTCGAATTTCATAGGTTTGATTTTTATTTCTTTGAGTTTATTTTGGAATTCTAATTTTTTGGATTTTGGTAATGCTTTTACTCTTCCAATGGTCATGTGGGCTGTGAACTCAGCAGAGGTTGGAGTGAATTTCATTGTTTCTTCATCTACTGCTTGTTGTAATTTGATTAAAGGTTTTTCAGGAGTTAGACCAACCCAGAAGGATTTAGGATTGGATTCGTGAGGAAATACTCCAACCTCATTTAAGGTTAATTCGAATGGTTCTATTTTTACCAGATCTAGATTTGCCATAACTACTGCAGCTTCTTCTTCCTTAATATCTCCTAGAAATTTTAAGGTTATGTGGAGATTCTTTTTATGTACCCAAGCTATCTTTGCTGGAAGTTCCCTTTTCAGAGTTTTTTCTAATTGGAATAAGTAATCTTTAATTTCCTTTGGTAGTTCGATAGCTGCAAATAATCTCATAGAGATATTCTTTATTGTTAATTTAATAAGTGTTTCGGAAGTTTTGCGGTTAAAGAATGTTAAAAGTTATTAAGTTTAAACGAATTATTTAATTATGAATGATAAAACTTTAATTAAGATTGCAATGTTCTGTAGTTTTATTGGATTGATTGGGTTGTTGTTAATTCAATCTTCGGTTGATGTTGATGCTTCTGAAATTTCTGAAGTGCTAAATAAAGATGCAGGTGAACATGTTAAGATAATTGGAGAAATTAATTATGTTAAAGAGTATGCTGCAATGTATGTTATGAAAGTAGGAGATTCAAACAGCGAGGTTGAAGTCGTTGTTTTTAGTAAAGAGAAGTTAACGCTTGAAAAAGGAGACTTTGTAGAGATTGAAGGGGAAGTTGAGGAATATAAAAAGAAAAAAGAGATAATTGCTTCGAGGATTGTCCTGTTGTAAACTATCGATTTTACAAGAGATAATTATTTAAACCCGTGAGAGGAATCATGTAACATGGTGGATCATATTACTGGAAATGTTGGTGAATTAGTAAAGAAGTATTCTGAAGAGTCTGAAAATTCTTTTAAGAAAATTGTTCCTGCATTACTTAAGAAAGGAATTGAAAATGTTAATCTATCTATGTTTAGTGAAGAAAGAAAGAAAGAATTGCTAGATGCTCTTGGAGAAGAATACTGGAAAAGAGGAGCAGTTACAGATGCAATTAAAGCTTTTACTCAAACTGATAATAAAAAAATGCTTAATGAGATTGGATTAGAGCAGGCTAAGATTGGTTTGTATTCTCGGGCTATTGAAGCATACAAGCTTGCAGGCAACCCTGAAGCTCTTGATAAGGTTGGTCAGAAGTGTCTTGAAGAGGGACATATTAATCAGGCTGTTGAAGCTTTTAAGTTATCACAGAATGTACAGATGTTAAATACTGTTGGTGATTTCTGTATGGAAAAAGGTAAGATTGATCTTGCTATTGATGTTTACGCTGCTCTAGGTAATCTAGAAAAGCTTAGTTTCCTGGGTGAGAGATGTGTTCGTGAAAGTTTACTTGGAGAGGCCTATAAGGCTTTCAAGTTGGCTAATGATTCGGTTAGATTAACAGATCTTGGTGACATTTTTATGAAACGGGGTTTGTTATCTAACGCATTGAAAGCTTATGAGGCTGCTAATAACGAGATGATGGTTCGATTTATTCAAGAGAACTTTGATCAGCAGCAGATGAAAGATAAGATATATATGTAAAAAATGGATACAGGTGCTTGTTGTTCTCGAGGAATTTATGTTGGTTCTAAGCCCCAACCAAAGGTAGATGAAACTTATGTTGTGTTTAATGTTCTTAGAAGATTTGATGATCTTAAAAAACCAAGTTATAGGGTGACTTCTTGGAGTTTGGCTAATGGAAAAAAACCTACTGAAGAGCAACTAGGCTTTGTAAATGCCTACATTGGAAAGAGATTTGTTAGGCGAGAGTTCGGGACTCCAATTCCGCTTGGGCCCACAGAGGACCCAATAAATGGTATGATAAAACATAGGCTAAGATTGAGAGAGGTTAGATCTTTTTCAAAATTATGATTTTCTTTTTCTTAATAATCTTTTAATTTCTTCAAGATCATTTTGCATGTCAGCAATTTCTCTTTCGGCTTTTCTATTTACTTTGTAATCATATTCTAATCTAATTCTATCTCTTTCGGATTCTCTATTCTGAGACATTAGAATTATTGGAGCTTGAATTGCTGCTAAACATGAAAGTACAAAGTTTAGAAGAATGAATGGATAAGGATCCCACTGTTGAACATAGGCTATGGCGTTTAAACACATCCAGATTGCAATGAATACGAAGAAGAATATTATGAATGCCCAGGAACCAACGCCCTTTGTTACTTTATCTGAAGCTTTCTGTCCTAGATTCCACTTTTTTTTAATTACTGGGTGTGCCTCTTTTTTCACCATGAAATTTCTTGGTATAAATACTTTTTAAATGTATAGTTTCCAGACTCAGTAAGGTTTATAACAGAGGAGTTTGTTTTATGACATAATGACTGAAATAAAATTAAAGGTGATGGAGGCTCTTCAGGAAGAGGCGTATAAAGGGATCGTTAGACTTGATTCTCAGACAATGAGAGATATTGGGGTGCGTCCTGGAGACATAGTAGATATTGTCGGTAATCGTTCCACGGTAGGGATTGTGGATAGGGCTTATCCCACTGATGTTGGCCAGGCAGTTATTAGGATGGATGGAATTCTTAGGAGAAATGCTCAGACAGGAATTGGAGAGTTAGTTATTGTTAAGAAGGCAGATGTCAAAGAGGCTAAAAAAGTTATAATTGCACCTGCTCAGAAAGGAGTTGTTCTACATGTTGAGCCAGTTTCTAGATTTAAAATGGGATTACTTGGAAGACCTTTAATGAAAGGGGACCAGGTTGCTTTGGGTGGAACAAAGTCAAGAAGAAAATCATTGGAAGGAAGTCCCTTTGAAGATATTTTTGATATTTTCGAAGGACAGAATTTAGGTTTTGGTTTGGCAGGATTAAAATTAATTGTTGGAAATACATTGCCTAAGGGGGCAGTTATTGTTACTGAAAATACTGAAGTTGAAATTAGTTCTCAGTCAGTAGATGTTAGTGAAGAGAAAGTTGTTGATGTTACTTACGAAGATATTGGTGGCTTGAGTGATGAGGTTAAGAAGATTAGAGAGATGGTTGAGTTGCCATTGAAACATCCTGAGATTTTTGAAAGATTAGGAGTACAACCACCTAAAGGAGTTTTATTACATGGTCCTCCTGGAACTGGAAAAACTTTACTTGCTAAGGCGGTTGCCAATGAGACCAATGCTAATTTTATTCATTTGGATGCCCCGGCAGTTATGAGTAAGTTTGTTGGGGAAGCTGAGAAAAAGATTCGAGAGATATTTGATGAAGCAACTAAGAATTCACCATCCATTATATTTATTGATGAGATTGATGCCATTGCAACTAAACGTGAGGAGAGTTATGGAGAAGTTGAAAAGAGAGTTGTTGCTCAGTTACTTGCTACTATGGATGGTTTGAAGGCAAGAGGAAAGGTTGTTGTTATTGCTGCGACTAACAGACCTAACGCCTTGGATCCTGCTTTGCGTAGACCTGGAAGGTTTGATAGAGAAGTTGAGATCGGAGTTCCAAAACAGGATGGTCGTTTGAAGATATTACAAATTCATACTAGAAATATGCCCTTGGAAAAAGATGTGGAGTTGAAAAGTTTGGCATCCATTACACATGGTTTTGTTGGTGCAGATTTAGAAGTGTTATGTAAGGAGGCAGCAATGGTTGTTTTACGTAGATTGTTGCCAGATATTCAGTATAAAAAAGATGATCCAATTCCAGAAGAGATACTTGAGAAATTAATAATTACTGCTAATGATTTTAAAGAGGGATTGAAAACTGTTCGTCCATCTGCCATGCGAGAAGTTTTTGTTGAGGCACCTAATGTTTGTTGGGGAGATGTGGGTGGATTAGAAGATACTAAACAGGAGCTTATCGAGGCTGTTGAATGGCCACTTAAGTTTCCCGAGAGATTTAAAAAAATGGGAGTTAGACCTCCGAGAGGAGTATTAATGTATGGTCCTCCGGGAACTGGAAAAACTTTACTTGCTAAGGCGGTTGCTAAAGAGAGTGAGGCTAATTTTATTTTGGTTAATGGTCCAGAAGTTTTATCTAAGTGGGTCGGAGATAGTGAGAAGGCAATTAGAAAAGTTTTCGAGAAAGCTAGACAGGCTTCGCCTACAATAATTTTCTTTGATGAGATTGATAGCATTGCTCCACGAAGGGGAAGGGATAATTCTGGTTCAGGAGTTACTGAAAGAGTTGTTAATCAGTTATTAACTGAGATTGATGGCCTTCAGGAGATGAACGATGTGGTTGTTATTGGTGCAACTAATCGTCCGGATATTATGGATCCTGCTTTGTTAAGGCCTGGAAGATTTGATAGAATTGTTTTTACTCCATTGCCGGAAGATAAGGCCAGATCTGCAATCTTTAAAATTCATACTAGTGGAATGCCGTTGGCAAAGGATGTAAAAATTGAGAGTTTAGCTTCTAAGGCTAAGAATTATGTTGGTTCAGATATTGAAGGGGTTTGTAGAGAGGCTGCTATGCTTGCTCTGCGTAGAGATTCAGAGACTGAAGAGGTTTGTAATAAGGACTTCTTGGAGGCCATGAAAAAAGTTAAGGCTTCAATTACAGATGAGGATATTAAAAA
>Ga0233431_1001878_pt1 | contig 32819 bp, 35 predicted proteins | sample SI_118_April2016_FD_179867 | JGI IMG/M metagenome (GOLD analysis project Ga0233431, IMG submission 179867) | Seawater microbial communities from Saanich Inlet, British Columbia, Canada - SI_118_April2016_200_MG | ecosystem: Environmental > Aquatic > Marine > Inlet | place: Canada: British...
GTACCGGAGTACGAAAACGTGGCGCCTTGGGAAGAACAGATCTCGCAGGTTCGAGATGTATCTGAGTTGCCGAAGCGCGTATTGGAGTTTGTGGAGCTGATTGAGAGCGATGTGCAAGTGCCTATTGAGATCGTTTCCGTCGGCCCAGAACCTGAAGCAACGATGATGCGAAATTGATCTGCCTTTGAAACCGGGAATCCCCGTAGATATAATCGCAATTCTGTTGAGAACTTGTTAAGGAGCGGTGAGATGCAACGGACGTTTGTGGCGAAGAACGAAGAGAAGGGTAAAAGCTGGGATCGAACTTGGTATGTCGTTAATGCGGATGGGAAGCGACTGGGTCGGCTAGCGACCGAGATTGCCACCATTCTGCAGGGCAAGCATAAGCCCATCTACACGCCCCACGTTGATACCGGAGACTACGTAATTGTGATCAATGCTGAGCGCATCGTTTTAACGGGAGCCAAGTGGGACAAGAAGCTCTATCAGCGTCACAGCGGCTACATTGGCGGGTTGAAAGAAATGACCTACCGCCGTTTGATCGCTCGACGTCCTACACTCCCTATGAAGGAAGCGGTTCGACGAATGCTCCCCAAGAGCAAGTTGGGGAAGCACATGCTCCGCAAGCTCAAACTCTATGAAGGACCAGCGCATCCGCATGGAGCGCAATCCCCAGAGGTGCTGGAAATCAACGCCTAAACGGCAGCCTCAGGAAACAACTTAGAATGGCGAAAGCGACCTCCCAACGAGGTCGCTTTTTTTTGCAGAGTCGCAGCCTAATGTTTGTCTTCCACTGACGCCAGACGCTCAATCCAACATGAATTTTCAGGCCTTCTGCCCGAGAAGACCCGGATTGGACATTTGTCCAGACCCCCCTAGACAAAGACGGGAGAGCGGTTCGACAGCCTTCCTATCTGAGTGATTCCGATTCAGCTAGACTCCTCCACAGGTAGAGGAAACTATGGGTGGTGGGGAGAAGAATGGTGAAACGAACAAATTGCATCTCGTTCGCGATCGTTGGAATTTTGATTGTACTCGCGGCGGTGCATTGCTTCGGTCAAGGGCAGAAGCTTGCTGTGTTCGTTCAGTCAGCCGCTGCCATACCGACGGCAGATCTTGATCTAATTAAAAACTACGCATCACAACGTTGTTCGGTCATCACTGGGGCGAATGTTTGCTCTCAAGGTGAGCTAATGCACGCGCAACGAGTCACCAGCACATATGTTGGCAATAGCATAACTGTAGAGGGTATGAGACAGCTCGCTTCCACGTTGGCTGCCGACCATATTGTGATTATTCGAATCGTTCGCTGGGAGACGAAGCTTTCCTACAAACCGGAACGGTCGTTGCTGTTATTGGCGGCAACATCGTTTCTTGATACATCACTACAAATCCTAATTAGCCCCTTGGGGTTATTCCTAGGCATTGAGAAAGAGGCAACCGTAGCTGTCTTTGCTACGGTATTTAGTCCGCAGGGAGACGTTGTATTTACGACGGCCGTCACGTTTGAGGATCGTCCCTTGTTCTCGCTGTTGACAGCAGACCCTGTGGAGGCAGCGAGGGGAGCCATTGACACGGCTCTCTATCAGCTTGCTGTGGCGTTGTGAAAATGCTGAACCATTCTTAAGAGGAGGAATCGATAGCGTAATCGGTGTTACAGACTTTCGGGACATGATTCTGCTAGAGTCTGGATGGATTGCTGCGATTGATTACATACAAAAAGATGAGACAGCCAACAAAGGAGGTTGCTAATGAAGGTGCATAAGGTCCTTTATGGCCTTTTCTTCCTTCTGGCAGTGGTCGTTCTCCTCCTTCCGTTAGCGGGTGTAGCGCAGGGAGACGGCTTTTATACTGTTAGTCAGGGGGAAACGCGTGTTCCAATCACGCCCCTAGAAAACCCAGGCACTGCCTTGGATTTCTATGCGTTTGCGAACACGGTATCCAACACAGGTTTTGAAGAAGCAAATACGGCGGTTATGTTCCTGTATCGCAATACAGTGAGCGGAGACCTCTCCGTGTTCGTGCTTCTAGGCGGTGGTGCAGGTACAGCAGGCGCTGTAACTATGACGCTCTCGGGCGTTCCTGCTGGTGCTGATTGGATCGTCCAAGACGACGAGTTTGATTTCCGTGACACGTGGGCATTAACCCCGCCGACCGGAAACATCTCGTGGACTTGGGACGCTGCCAAGGGTGATGGAATGGTCCTTGGTCCACTCGGCATCGACTTCGCACTAACGCTGTTCCCACAATTCACGACAGGAATCACAAGTGTGAAATTCTTGACGGGAAGCATTGTGGGGCCGACGGAGATCTCGCTGAACTTGATCGACCCGATCATCATTGGTGCGGCGCAGAACGAACCACCTTCCGTGGCGTTCTTCGTATCACCCACTGATCCTCGGATCAATGAGCCCATCACGCTTGATGCTTCTGGAAGCTTTGATCCAGACGGCAACATTGTGAAGTATGAGTGGGACTTCAACGGCGACGGACTCTACGATCAAGCGACAACTGATCCAGTGGTGACGACGACGTTCACCACAGCAGGAGTGAAGACGATTTCACTTCGAGCTACGGACGACGAAGGCGCAATCGATCGTGCGTCGGTATCCGTGAGCGTATCCGACCTTGCTGTAACTGTGACAAGGACTATTTCGACTGTTCAGGCATTGCCTGGCAGCACATTCCTCGTCATTGTTCGCATTGAGCCTCAAATGGACCTAGCTGGTGTCGGATTGCATGAAAGTTTGCCGATTGGCTGGAAGATTAAGCCTCTTGAGAATGCGGGCGCTGCGTTCAAGCGTTCAACGGCTCAATGGGTATTCGTCGATCAAATCCGCGCCAATACCACGAAGGTCATTAGTTATGAAGTAACGGTCCCCGAATCGCACGAACTCATTGCGACGACGCTGCCCGTTTGCTTCACGATCACCGGTATCTTGCAGTCGATGGCACCGGGCTTTGATCTGCCAGTGGAAGGCGATGCGAAGATCGAGATTACTGATGCTCTGAATCTGAAGACGGCAATTGCCCATCTGGTTCCGCGCATTGGCTACGACACTGAAGACTATATTGATCTTCGATTGTCGCAAAAGATTGATCCTCAACAGCTAAACCGAGCCCTTGAGATCTGGCAGTACGACGAAAGCGTGCCGTGGACTCAGGGTGCCATGATCAACCTTCCGATGATGAAAGAACTGTCGGCCTATGCCTATACGTGCACGCCGGTAGATCTGCCGCTCCCCCTCGTCCCACGCGCTGATATTACAGCGGTCAGGACAATCTCTACTCCGGTTCCGTGTAACAACATTCTGTTGAATTACTACGGCCCTGGCGGAGATATGGCGGGTAGCACATTCACCGTTAAAGTTGAGATTTGGGCTGACCAGGATCTATATGGCGTCGGACTGGAAGAAGACTTGCCAACCGGTTGGAAGGTTATTCCGATCGATAATGGTGGGTTCCTATACAAGCCTTCCAAGACCGAGTGGGTGTTCCCGAGCAAGGTTCCTGCAGGTACGATGAAGACCATCATCTATCAGGTCGAAGTCCCGCAGTCATCCGCCATTCAGCTCGCGGCATCCGATCCATGCTATGCAAGCAGTAACGACCTCTACGGGTTGGTCGACTCTGCACTGCCATGTATGGAAGTCATGGTGACAGGAGATAGTGGGGTTGATGTAAGTAACTGCGTATCGGTTCTGGTAGCGATTTCACGATGGGATGTGCAGAACGACGTGCTCGACATAACCTTGTCGGACAAGATCTCGTTCCAGCAGGTCCAACGTGCGATTGCCTTCTGGTTGGAGGACGAGGTCGTACCAAGCACGTGTGACCAGACAGTTGGTTACCACATGCTCAAGGAGATCATCGCCTACTGGCTGACCAATACGAATATCTGTGAGCCGCTGCCCAGCATTCCTGATGGGCCCTGCGATCCGGATACATCGACCTGCGACGGTTAAAGACGACGCTCCAGTAGCGAAGTCCGTCCCGGGAGATGATACGTATGAGAACGACCAACAATGCGGCGAGAGTAGGACCTCTCGCCGCGCTTATTTTCCTGCTAGTTTTGGTGCTGTCTCTAGGCGCCGTTGCAGGGGATCGAATTCGAGTCGAGCAGACGCTTGAATGGTCTGAACTCGAAGAAGGATTGACAGGCCTCCCTGAGAGGGTTGATCTGACACTCCTGTTACGTGGGTTGGGACCGCTTGAGGGATTTCCGATTGACTGCATGTTCATCATCGACACATCGGCGACAGCTGATCTCTCTTCGGCCAAATCGTTTGCCTTCGATTTGATCGATCAATTCGATGAGGGAGATCGCATTGGATTGGTTTCCTATGCCTCAAACGCGTGGCTCGATATTCCACTGACTGAGAATCGCTTGGTCCTGAAGACCGCCATTGGCGATCTGAAGACCGACGGCAAGTCAGCGCTAGGCGATGCCATGCAGCTTGCACGGCGTGAGCTAACCATGGTTGGACGAGAAGACGCCATCTTGGTGGAGATTCTGCTATCTGATGGACAGAGTAATACGGGTATTGAACCCACTGTCGAAGGCGAAATCGCTGCCGACACGGGTATTCGTGTGATCTCGATCGGCATTGGCTCTTTGATCAACAGGAACCTACTGCAGTCATTTGCCAATGACACGGATGGTCTGTACTTCTCGCGCCCTTCAGAGGCTGCATTGATCGAGATCAAAGATCATCTTGAGATCGATACTGTTGCTGCTGATGTGCGAATTGAGAAGGAATTGCCCTCAGGGCTAACGCTTCTCTCTTCCACGCCTAGAGCGTATCAAATCGAGATCGATGATGAAGGCATTACGTCTGCCGTCTGGCGACTTGCAGAGTTGCTGATTGATCAAGAGGTAGAATTCATTCTGGAAATCGAAGCGACTGAAATCGGTGCATGGGCAGACGATTTAGATCTGCTTGTTACCTACACTGACTTCCGCGGCGTCAATGGATCAGAGGTTTTTCCTCCGCCAAATTGGCCGCCGATTGCTGAGTTTGAGTATGAGCCACTGGCTCCTACGACAGCTGAGAATATCGTTTTCACCGATCTATCAGAAGACACAAATGATGATGGCGACATCGTCAAGTGGGAATGGAAATTCGGAGAAGACGCGACATCGACATCGCAGAATCCGGAATTCCGATTCACTGAACGCGGCACCTACAAGGTGCAGCTAACAGTCACTGACGATCGTGGCTCGAAATCCATTGCCTATGAGAAGGAAATTGTTGTCGGCAATGCGGCTCCTATTGCAGGTTTCGTGCTGCGCGACCCAGATACGATGGCCGAGTATGACCAGCCTCATCTTGGTGTCATGACCATGCTCGATGCGAGTATGTCCTATGACTTGGACGGAGATATCGAGGTCTATAAGTGGGACTTTGATGACGATGGCATCTTCGATGTGGAAACGGAGTCTTCGGATGTGGAATACGCGTTCGAAATCCCAGGTGAAATCGAAGTGACGCTCGTAGTCATAGATGACGAAGGCAAGGCTGAAACCTATGCCAAGACTGTCGACATCCTGCCGAGCGTTCTTGCGGTCCGAAGCATCAATACGTGTATGCCAGACGACTGGACATCACCAGCGAGTGTTGTCGAAGTATCGATCATACTGTCCGTCAATACATTGTTGAACGGATTGTCGGTCAGCGAAACCATCCCCAGCGGCTGGGCATTCACTGAAGTTGACAATGATGGCGCCACGTTGCGTCAAAATGGTCAAACCATGGAATGGTTGTTCTTGGAGAAATTCCTCGACGACGGTATTAACGCTCAACGTGAGATCAAATACACGCTGACATCGCCGTCAACGATCACTGATGATCTGGTGCAGTCGAATGTCCATGGCATTGTAGGCAGTTCTTCGCCGCGAGTATCTCTGGTAGTTGCTGGTGAGGACCGGGTTACTGTAAGCAAGGTCTTGCCAGTTCCTGTCGTGATATCTCGTTGGAACACAGCGGAATCCATTCTAGAGCCCTGCTTGTTGGAAGGGATTGCATTCGATCAAATCCAGTATGCAGTATCGTTGTGGCTTTCCGAGGATGAGGTGCCTATTACAGGTGGCGCTACGATTAACCTATTGACGATGCAAGATCTGATCGCCTATTGGTTGACTGGTAGTTCAGTACACGATCCGCTCCCATAGGGGAGCGGTTCGTGCTTTTTAGTGAATAGAAGGAGGGGGAATGAAAAACAGATGGATCGCGACTTTGGTGTCGATCGGTCTGATTCTGACGTTCGCAACTTTAGCCTACGGGTTTGAGGCGGACTTCGATCCTTCAACATACAATCCAACTGTTGCCGAGATCGTGAACTTCGAAGTCTGTGAACCGTGTCTAGGTGGGAACGACTTCACCTTCTCGTGGGACTTCGATGGCAATGGTACATCGGAGCTAGATACGGATCAGGACTTGGTGACGTATTCGTTTGCTTCAGACGGATTCCATGAAGTGGTGCTCACAGTCAAGGATGCAAGTGGACGAACCAGTGTTGCGCGACAAGGCATTGTCGTTGGACCGATTCCTGCTACTGCTATCCGAGAGCTGCTTGTAGAGTCCGACGGAGCGATTTTCGTCTTGATTACCGTAACCATGAACGAGAAATTCTCGTCTGTTGGTATTGAGGAAAACATTCCTGACGGTTGGGCCATTGAGGTCGTCGATGCTGGCGGGGCTTTGGTCAATCCCAACATGTCTGAGCGACAGTATGAAATTCTTTGGATGAGCATGTTCGAGGCGGATGAGATGGTAACATTCTCTTATCGGTTGCGTCCGGCTTATACTTCGGTTCTTCCCACTTTGTATGGAGAGATTTCTGGCTACGCAAGCGGGGATCTGCATGTCATGGGAATTGCTGGCATGCTAGGACTTCCTCAATAGCACAATTGGATGCGAGATCATAATGAAGCGGGCGGCTTTGCCGTCCGCTTTTCTTTGGCCTCTGAGGGATTCTCATCAAACACACCACGACTGTGGCGGTGGATGATCAGGAATAGCACGAGGCTCAGACATGAGATGGCGAATGCAGTGAAGAACGACAACTGGACTTGAATGTACCGTGCAATCAGAGTAACCCCTCCTCCTGCCAGCCCCAAGCTCAATCCGCGAATGGCGTATTTGCGCGTGAGTCTGAATGTCGCTTCACGGGGATGCGACAGCAGGCGCAAGTCTAGGAGCGCTAAATCCCACCCATATAGACTGGCTGAAATACTGAACAGCGTTATAAGGAGCGGCATTCTCAGGATGACGCTCAGAGCGCACAGAGCGGCCGTTGCGCCCAAACAGCAGGTATGCAACAACCTGGGCCAGTGAAGAGCCACTGCGAGCCCCCACAGCGCAGCCAGAGCAATGCCAGGGATCGCGACGACGAGATCATGCTGAGCAATTCCTCCCAAAGAGAGGGCTACCAAGCCGGACGTGACGAGAGCTCCTGCAAGCATCCTCACTTTGTCTGCCTCCTGTGGATTCGCCGGGAGCGCTCAAGAGCCTCTCCCAACGAGTTGCTGGGATCCCAATCGACGACTTGTACGCCATACCGAGCCAGTGATCCCAAGTAGAGGGTTCGTCTCAGATTGGCGATACGAGCTGCCAATTCAGTCTCCCTAGATTGCGGCAAGCCTGCGCGTTCCAGGAGCAATGTGTTGATGGAGACAAACAAGATGGCGTATCCCCTGCTCTTGAGTAGGGCTAGCGTTTCGATATCTGTTTCATCCAGATTGCAGCTGATGAGCACCAGCTGCGAATAGGGCGGAAACAGGCGAGCTGGAATTTGGCGCAGATCCTCGAAAGCGATCTTGCTGGCCAGCTGTGACTGAGATAGTGCATCGAGAATCCGATCGAGTTGTGAGCGTCCGACACCAGGGAGGATCCAATTGAGAACATCGCCATAGACCAACAGCCCGACATTGTTTCCCTGGTTGCAGAAACTTGTAGCGAGACTGGCTGTGGCTTGCGTTGCGAACTCGAATGTGTGTTCGGTACCGACGAACGCGTGGGCCCTAATCCGGGCGTCGAGAATGAGACTGACGTCTGTAATGCGTTCCTGTTCGTAGTCACTGATGATGAGCTCATTTGTTCGTGCATAGGCTCGCCAATTGATGCGGCGAATATCGTCTCCTTGGGTGAAGGTGCGGCATCCGTAAAAATCTACACCCGAGCCGGGGAGATTAGACCGGATCGGGCCGGTGAATGAGCGGGTTCGACGCGGTCGAATCTGAATGGGGTCAAGCTTCTCGCGTGAAGGGAGGAAGCGCAGCTCGATGGGTGCGGCAATTGACACCTCGCGCACGGCCAAGCCAAAGTGAGAGCAAAGCAGAGCCTGGATTGCAGGGAAATCGTAGACGCCGCGAACGCCTTCCAGGACATATTGAATTCGATGCTGCAGATGTCCTGTCTCAAGGGGGCCCTGGTAGTAGGTGTCTCCTGAAACAACAGAGGTTCCCACTGGGATGACGTCGTGGGCAAGAATCATCGGGTGTGATCTATCAGCAGAAGCCATGGCTACAGAAACCTCAATGGTCTCTTCTTCAGGGATGCGGATTCTATCCACATGTCGTTGAGCTTCAATATGTGGGGTGGCCATGAGGCTGGCTGAGATGAGCAGCGTGGCACAGTAAAACAGCACAGGAATCGATAGCAGAGCCAATTGCGCGTTGCGGGTCATCAGCCCTAGGATGGCAAGAATCAGTGTTAGTCCAAGCGCGACGGCGAATCTGTAGCGTGTCAACATGGCCTATTCCTCTTGCCGCGAGCACGTCTACACATGGTGCTCAAACTCCTCAAGGTATTCGATGACTTCTTGCAGCGAAAGTTCAAATCCAGCTCCGGATTCGCGGCTTGTGTAGTGGCGGCGAGGCGTCAGGAATTGATGTATGGGTAGGTGGTCGCGCCAATAGCCCTCAGTGAGCTGTTGGCGTGCTTTCCACAAGGGCAACCCCTCTCTACTCGCGATCAATCGAGCTCCGATTTCGACAAGGGTTCGTGATAATCGAACGCGAGCAAATCGACTGTGGCGAGCTCGGCGAAGCTGTTGTGACAATCGAGCCAATTCTGCTTCGCCGGGTGAGATAGATGAGGGGCGTTGAACGCGAGTTGAACGGCCAATTCTCGACAAGCGTACCAAACGGCGCGTCATGATCAGGATCGCAATGACGGGCGGAATCATCCAAAGAATGAGCTGAGGGACAAAAGCGAGGTAGTAGCGGCCGATGTAATAGGCTTCAATGAGTGGCTTCAGGACGCGAACGCGCACGATGTCAGGAAAGAGGAAGAACAAGATGGCAGTTGCTGTGAGTGCGATGGCAACGAAGGCGGCAAGTGCGAGGAGTTTAGTTTTGGGCTTCACAGCTCTCCTTTGCGCCATACTCTGATTGAAGCTTGTCCAGACACGTGAGAGCTTCTTTGGCCATCGATCGATCATCTCGCTTGCCATAGCGTACAAGTTCGAATAGCTCGGTGAGTTGCTGGATATGCTTTGTTTGGATGCCCAATTCAGCCAACGAACCAGAAAACTCTCGGGCAGTGAGATAGGTGGGCTTGATATTCCGCCGTCTGGAAAGCAATCTGGCCATTTCCTGATAGCAACGAATGACCTCTCCCTGTAGCGGCTTGCCCTTTCTAATCCGAGAGGCAGAGTCTGCCGCCTGCTCGGCAAGCGCCTGCTGCTCCGCCTTTAGAATTGACAGCTCGGTCTTGCGTTGATCAACGTACTTACGGTACGCAAACCAGCGAATGACGAGGAATGAGCCAAGCCCGAAAACAAGAACGGATACTGCACTTGCAGCCAAGGCAAGTGCCCAACTCGGAGGATTGGCCAGGATCGATTCAGGAATCACCGGGCCTGGATCGGCGATCTCGCCAGATGGATGACGCAGAAACCAATTGGAGAACAGCTGTCCAAAGAACATGATGCCTAGAAGGAGGGGAAGAACAAAAGCGAATAGTACGAAAAGGTACTGAAGAAGCTCGCGTCGGAGCTTTCGAAAGGTGAAGACACAGACAATAGAGATGAGCGTGAGAAGCCCCAGGATCGCGGCATAGAGGCGGTCTCTCGAGCTGAGCTCGGGAAGTAACCGCTGAGAAAGTGCTATGTCCTCTTCAGCGACCTCTTCGTGAGGCAAACGCTTCCCGGGCTGAAACGTCAACTCGTCCAGGCTGCCGATCAGCAGTACCAGCAATCCAAACAATGCGAGGATCGCGAGGACGAGAAGAGCGCTTTCAGCCCGAGATTTTACGCTCATTCAGAGCGTGTGCGTATCCCTAGCTCTGCGAGTTGATCGTCGGAGACAGGCATCGGGGCATCTGTCAATGGACAGACTCCGGCCGATGTCTTGGGAAAGGCAAGAACGTCTCGTAAGGATTTCATTCCGGCCATGAGCATGACGATCCGGTCAAGACCAAAAGCAAAACCTCCGTGCGGTGGGGCCCCGTATTCGAGTGCCTGTAAGAAGAAACCGAAGCGTAGCTCCGCCTCTTCCGGGGATATTCCCAGTAGATTGAAGATTCGCTCTTGAAGCTTGCGCTGATGAATACGAATACTCCCGCTTCCGAGCTCAGTTCCATTGAGCACCAGATCATAGGCATTGGAGACCAATGCCAACGGCTCAGCTTCCAATCTATCTATGTCCTCTTCAAGCGGCGAAGTGAATGGGTGATGTGAGCTTGTGATCTTCCCCTCATCGTTGAGTTCGAACATCGGGAAGTCAGTTACCCAAAGGAAATTCCATTCATCTCTTGCGAGATTCTCACGCTTGGCAACTTCCAGGCGAAGGGCTCCCAAAGGTTGCTCGATATCTGCTCCCGCCAAGATCAGAAGCAAATCTCCTACCTCAGCGTCAAATGCATTTATAACGGCTTTCAGATCGGCGTCATCGAAAAACTTGGCAATGGGAGAGGCAACTTCCTCGTTTACCTTGATCCAAGCCATTCCCTTTGCGCCTGCTGCGACTGCGACGGCTTGTAGCTCATCCAGCATTTTGCGGGAGTAGCCCGCACAGCCCTTGGCGCAAATCCCAGCCACCTTGCCACCAGAAGCGACAGCATCGGCGAAGACAGTGAAACCGCAACCTTCCACGACTGAGGAAACATTCTGAATCTCCATACCGAATCTTAGGTCAGGCTTGTCCGATCCGTAGCGTGACAGTGCTTCTGCGTGCGTTAGTCGAGGAAAGGGCGTGGCAAGCTCAAGTCCCAGACTCTCACGGAAGATTTGCTCGAATACGCCTTCAATCGTGTCGAGGATTTCATCCTTGCCATTCGGGAAAGCCATTTCCATATCCAGCTGAGTGAATTCAGGTTGGCGATCGGCTCGCAATTCCTCATCACGGAAGCATTTTACAATCTGGAAGTAACGATCGATCCCCCCAATCATGAACAGCTGCTTGAACAGCTGCGGCGACTGAGGTAGGGCATAAAACGACTCTGGATGCATCCGACTGGGAACAAGAAAATCACGCGCACCCTCTGGGGTTGACTTGGTTAGGTTTGGTGTTTCGACGTCCAAGAAGCCCTGGTCCGAGAAATAGTCACGAATACTCTTCGCGACCTGATGGCGCAGTTTCAGACTTTGTTGCATGATCTCACGGCGAAGATCAACGTAGCGGTAGCGCAGGCGCGTCTCTTCAGTCGTGTCCGATCCGTCACCTTCAATGAGAAAGGGCGGCGTCTTGGAGCGATTGAGAATCTCCAAAGCAGTGACCTTGAGCTCCACTTCTCCTGTTGCCATATCTGGATTCACATTGTCTGCACTGCGTGCTGACACGAGGCCAGTAACCTGCACGACGTCTTCTCGATTGAGGGAATGGGCCTCTTCCAGGCCCTCCGAATCACCGTCGAACAGAAGTTGGACAAGTCCAGATCGATCACGCAGATCGACAAACGTGATAGCGCCGAAATCCCGGCGACGGTTGACCCATCCAGCAAGGGTCACGGTTTGTCCCAAATCTGCCGATGACAGATGTGCGCAATAATTCGTTCGCATGGTGACTCTCCTTCGTGAAACTCTGTAATGGGTCGATTATAGATGGTCACGTTGATTGCGCAATCGAAATGGACAACGTGGCTGAATGGCCGGCGCCTTGTGCAGTGAGTGACGCGATCAGTCCTCATGCTTTCGCATGGCACGAGCAAACACCATGAACAACGCAACAGTCAGCAAAGCGGCAGCGGACAATCCTAGTCCTAGTCCGAAAGGCATTGAGAATCGGACGTACAGGAAGGCTGTCAAGAACAGTCCCGCTACAATAGACGGGATTAGAGACGCGGTCAGGATTTGGAGTACGAATTGCCGCTCGGCTTCTTGTTCGACTCGCGCATGACGCAAGTGCCCAAATCGATTCCCGACATTCCAGGCATAGACTGCCAGCATGAGCGAGATTGCTGAAAATAAAGGATGTATGCCAAGGAATTGAGCAACGACAGCTAGGCCACAGATGGCAAGCAGAGGAATGGCTGACTGTGTTGAGTTTGGCCATTGACGCAAAGCGAAAATGCTTCCCCCTCCCACAACAATTACGACAAGGGCGTATAGTGTTGAGCCAACGAGCAATGCAGGCAGAACAAGCAATACGGCTGCAACTGCCATTAGGATGGATGTGATCCAATTCATGCGTGCCTCCTGAAGAACGAAACACCCAGATCGCGCTCAATCGCTTGGGCAAGCGGCTCGGAAACATCCCAATTGACAATCTGTATTCCCGTACGTACCAGACTATCCAGAAACAGCGAACGCCGAAGATTCGCGATACGGGAGGCCAGCTGTGCAGAAGTGCTTGATCCAATTTGCTCTGTCTCCCAGGTTGTCGCATGGGGGCAAACGAGAATCATTGAGTAGCCTTGATCGATGAGCAAGGCGATCACTTCGACATCGTCCTCATCTGTGAGGGGACTAACAAACACGAGTTGAGACTGTGCAGGGAATAGACGTGTGGGGACCTTCCGCAGGTCCTCGAATACTTCCTTGTCCGCTGCGTACGAGGATGCCAAGGCATCAAGTATTTTGCGCTCTTGTCGTTTGCCTACGCCAGGGAATACCCAGTGAACAAGGTCTCCATAAACAAGAAGACCAACGATATTGCCGACGCGTAGGAAATGGCTGGCTAGGCTACCTGCTGCGCGAAGTGAGTGATCAAACGTGGTTTCATTTCCTAATTGGCAATGGGCTTGCAGGCGGGCATCAACGACAATACTCACATCGGCCAACCGCTCCAACTCATATTCATTGACGATGAGCGTTTCCTGCCGTGCGTAGGCTCGCCAGTTGACACGGCGGATGTCATCTCCGGGAACATAGGAACGGCAGCCAAAGAAGTCGAGTCCCTGCCCACCTTGATTTGCCTTGACAGGTCCTGCAAATGCGCGAGTTCGGCGAGGATGAATACTGATTGCGCCCACAGGCACGATTCTCGGCTGGGCGATGATCTCCGATTCATGGTGCACGGACTCCATACGACTGGCTAGGCCCCATCGAGACCACGCCGTAACCACAGATTCAGTGAATACGTGCTTGCCGCGGGGCAGGACTACACGGTATGAGAACTCGACGGATTGTCCCTGCACAAAGGAGCCCAAGAACTGATTCTCGCCATCGATCAAATGGACATTTTTGGGAAGCGTGTCGATGACTGAAATGAAGTGGCGCCCTGGTGTGCCGAATGCCGATGTCACAACGACTGTGACGTCGACTTCCTCGCCTTCAATCATGCGATGTCGGCTTACGGTTCGTTCGATTTCCAGCACAGGCAAACTCAGACGCATTGATAGGATGAGACTGACGCAGGAGAACAAGACCGGAGGCACAGCAATCACAAGAAAGGCACCGCTCGTGAGCAGCATTCCAAGAATAAGAATGGCCAGCCCAATCCCCATAGGTAGGAAGAACCGTCTTTGCATGGCTAGGAGACTTTCGGTACAGGGGTCATGGAGACAATGCTCTGAACAATGTCTAGTTCAGTGACGCGCTTCGACCACAGCTCAGGACTGAGAATGAGGCGATGCGCCAGCGCAGCAACAGCGAATGTTTTAACGTCATCAGGAATCACAAAGTCGCGACCTTCAATGGCAGCATTGGCACGAGCTAGCTTGATCAAAGCCAACGAACCGCGTGGGCTGGCGCCAACATGAATATTCTGATGGTTTCGCGTTCCTGCAACGATCGCCACGATGTATTTTTCGATATCAGGATGAACAATCACGTCTTCTGCGGCTGCCTTCATCGCAAGCAGCTCTTCTGAAGAGGAAAGCATGTCAAGCGTGATCTCATCTTGTTTCCGATCGAGTCTGCGTTGCAGAATCTCAATTTCCTCGATTTCGCTAGGATAACCCACAGATAGGCGGATCATGAATCGATCCAATTGGGCTTCAGGAAGCGGGAATGTGCCCTCGTATTCGATGGGGTTCTGGGTCGCGATTACGATAAATGGTTGAGGAAGCGTGAGTGTTTCCCCAGAAATCGAAACCTGTCCCTCTTGCATGGCCTCAAGCAATGCTGATTGGGTTTTCGGTGTGGCTCGGTTGATTTCGTCTGCCAAAATGACGTTGGCGAAAATCGGACCTGGTGACAGCACGAATTCGCCACGATCGCGATTGAAGATGTGTGACCCAGTAATGTCTGTCGGAAGGAGATCGGGCGTGAACTGGATGCGCTTGAAGCTGATGCCCAATACTTGCGCGAAGCATCTGGCAATCAATGTCTTAGCCAAACCGGGATAATCCTCGAACAAGATGTGGCCGCCTGCGAGAATGCCGACCATGACCCGTTTCAGAACGTCTTCTTTGCCAACAATGGCCTTGGAGACCTCAGTGACGATCGCTTCAGATCGAGTAACGACTTGCTTCAGTTCCATTACACCTCCTGATACATCTGCTCGATATGAGCCAATGCATGATCCACTTGGGCGTGGAATTCCTTCTGATCATTCTTCCCTGCTCTGTGCTTGTCCAGCGACAGAAAATCGCGCACTGATGCGCTGTCAGTCCAGTTGGGCGTATCCAATAGCTCTCTGGCCTCTTCGACAGAGAACCCTTTATGATAAGCAAGCGTGTGAGCGGCCAACTCCCGCATCTCAAGGATGACGCGTTCACGACGGAACTTGTTCAGCGTCGAACCGTCAAGAATCCGTGTCAGCCTCATTGCCGGGCCCTCTTTTGGGAAAGGGGGGATGAACGGAATGTACTTAGGGCGTTCTCGTTGAGGAAGCCGCGTTGTAAACATGACTGCGACGACGACAAACACGATAAGTAGAATGACAAGCCACTCGATATCCTGGGGAAAATAGCCAAGGGCATAGCGAAAGGCAAGAATCCCTGAGATCATCGGGTCCAGGACGACACTGCGCACAGCGTCATTAAAGATGAGGAGAAGACTCATCGCGATGACGCAGCACAAGGCAAGACTGGCGAGAACAGCAATCCGGGTTCTAGTGTTCATCGATGGTGTGCGCCTCCTGGATCGCTTCTAGACACGTCAGTGCACGGGTAGCAAAACTGTCGTCTACGCGGCCGGCATAGCGGACGATCTCAAAAACCACTGTCAATTGGCTAATCGAGTCGCCTGACATGCCTAGGCTGGCTAATCGCACCTCAAACTCCCTTGGCGTCAGGCACGACGCATCGATCTTTCCCTTGATACTGAGAATGCGAATCATCTCTTGATAACAGAAGAGAACAACTGTACGCGCATCTTCGCCCGCACGAAGCCGATGTGCTGCATCAGTGATGCTTTCAAGAATCTCTTCATACCCATCGTCCTTGGTCTCAGGCCGAGCCTTGAGCATCTTGCGCAACACAACGCCGCCAACGATCACGGCGATACTGGACAACAAGATGGCCACGATGATCGTCTGCGAGCTGGAGCTCTCAACCTCTCGTTCTACTGGTTGGATACCCAGATCCGCTTCGGGTGCTGGCTCCCACATGGCTTCGCCTGGACTTGCCGGTGGGGCAGAGGGAGTACGTTCGTCCCATCCAAAAATCTCTGAGGCAGCAAGGAGGGCTCCCAAGAGTAGGATGGCGATAAACGCGAATTTTCTGAAGGACTTATCAACAACAAGCTGGAAGATGAAGACGAGAATGGCCAATGAGAACAAGACACGCAGCAGCATCGTCATCAAGAGCCATCCTGGTGATGTGGGTGGTGCGCCACCTGCTGTCGACATACCCGAAAAATTTGTGTCGCGTCCGGGTTGGAATTCGATTTCGTGAATATTGCCAATGAGCGGTAGGATCAGCACAACAAGAAGCGCACAAACTCCGACGAGCGCCAGTTGAAAGATGCGTGATTTGGTATTCGACATAGTGTTTCGCCCTACGCTAGACAACAAACATGAAGTTATTGTGAAGAATTCCGCCCGTGCCAGTTTCGCTAGCGATTTCGATAGCCATAGTCCTTTTGCCTTGTCCCTTTCACCACAGATCCGAGCATTGCAGCCAAGAAGCAACATCATTGCAGGCCTTCGCTCAGTTGATCCTCACTGATGCGCTGTTCGAGGACACGAACGAGCGAACACAAGCCGGGGCAGATGATACAACATCTGGCGGAACTCGCGAGGATGCTCTGGAATCTAGGATTCATCATGAGCGTGAACGTGGCGAAGGGTATCCAGACAAGCCAAGGCTCGGGCTCCGAAATCGTCGTCTATGCGACCGGCATAGCGGACGACTTCAAACAGGCTCGTGAGGTCTGTGACGGAGGCGCCGGACATGCCGAGTCTTCTCAGTCTAAGCTCAAACTCACGCGGCGTTAGATACGTTGCGTCGATCTGTCCAGCGGTGCTGAGAATGTGGGTCATCTCTTGATAGCAGAACAGGACGACGGTCCGCGCGTCTTCTCCCGCGCGGAGCCTGCGAGCGGCATCAGTCACACTTACCAGGATTTCGTCATGGCCATCATCTGGTTCTAGCGGTCGTCCCTTGAGCCATTTGCGCAGCAGAACGATGCCAACAACGACAACGATGCTTGCCAAAAGAATGGCCACGACGATGTACTGAAGTGCAGAGGATTCGACATCGCGGTCATCCGGCGGTTTGATGTCCTGCGTCTCTTCGATCGTTCTCTCCCAACGTTCGTCTGAGTCGGGATTCGCGATTTCGGGCGCGGTCATCTCATCCAATCCCATGAACTCCACCATGAGGAGAATCCCGAATAGGAACAGAACGGCAACGATATAGAACGTGCGATATCGCCAATCAGTAATGAACAAGAAGATGAAGACGACGACAGCGACGCGCAGTAGCACGAGAACGATCAGCCTGACCATCGATGCTCCTGGCGATTCGGCCGGAGGACCGCCTGCAGCAGGGGCTCCTGAAAACTCCAAGTCGCGACCGGGCTGGAATTCAATGCTGTGAATGCTCCCGATGAGTGGGAGAATTAGGAGCAAGAAAGAAACGACAGCTGTGCACATCACCGCTAGTGCGCCACGAGACGACAGCTTTAGCTTCAGCATATCCTACGGTAATCGAGGAAAGTGAAGAAATCGTGAACATCCCTCAATAGAGGCTTGTCAGGCAAGTCCCTTGAATAACCGACGGCTGAAGTTTCTTTCCCAATCTGTGAAGTCGCCAGGCTCGGAATCGTTTTGGACATGCATTTTCACCATGTTTAGCTTGGCTGAGATGTTGTCAAAATGATAGATGGCAATAGCCTCCGCAGTCTTCGGAACCATGGCAGCAGCGTACTCAAGTTCGCCGTGATGGGAGATCAGGATATGCTCTAGCAGCTTTGGCAATCGATCATCAGCCCAGGTCATCGCCCTTGCTTCATCGCGAACCATATCACGGCCCAACAGCAAGTGCCCCACGAGCTGACCATCAAAGCCATAGGTAGCGGCGATAGGATTCTCAAGTTCAATAATCTTGCCGATATCGTGTAGCACGGCTCCGGAAGTGGCCAGTCCATGATGTAGCCCCAAATCTGGGTTCTGAAGCGCAAACGCGGATACGCCTTGGGCAACCTCCAGGGTGTGCTCAATCAATCCTCCCAGATAGGCATGATGATTGGACACAGCAGCTGGATGGTCGATGAACAGTGCCTTGTTGTTCTCAAGCAGATTGATCGTCAATTGCCGTAGATCCGCGGGCTCAATGGTTGCCACAAGCTCCATCAACTCGATCCACATCTCATCTCTGTTGCGATTTGACGTGGGCACGAGCAGGTCGGGATCGAATCCAGATTCTTGCTCTTGCTCGGAGAGCCGATGAATGGACTCGACAATGATCTGAAGCTTGTTGCGATAGGTTTCTACGCGTCCTTGGACCGTTACAAATTCACCTTCGCTAAACTGTGACGCATAGCGATTGGAGGCCGCTGTCCACGCTCGTGCGGCGATGATGCCCGTTCGATCAGCCAAGGTGAGTTCTAGATACGGGTCGCCTGATCTCGTTGATCGATGTGTCTTTTGCTTCACCAAGAAGCATTGATTGACACCTTGACCATCTCTCATGTCCGCGACGGGCACATGAAGGAGTGAATAGGGAAGCTGTTCGCCGCGCATTCGTTGGGATAGTTTGTCAGAAGCCATGCTGTCCTTTCCACAAGGGGAGTGAACCCAGTGTAGTGAGCGAGCGGATGAAGTCAACTCGTTGTTCATAGTTGGGTTTCACACTATGCTGGATCGCACGATAAGGAGCTTCTATGGCTGCGAGTGTCTTATTGGCTTCACTTCAGCAAGCGATGCTGTCGGAACGAGATGGGGTTCAGTTCTATTCGATGGCAGCGAAACAGGCGGAGGATAGCGGGGCCGTGCTGCTATTCGAGCAGTTGGCGAACGAGGAGACGCAGCATTTCAGTGCGCTCCAGAAGGAGTATCAATCGATACTTGATACAGGGACATGGGATCCGAATACGGTATGGAAATCACCTCAGACGCTGCATGAGCCGGGACACATTTTCTCTGACGACTTCATTCGGCGCGTTAAAGGGCGGCATTTGGAGATGGCGGCGCTTTCGATTGGGATTCTATTGGAGAAGCAATCGTTCGAGTTTTACTCCAAACAGGCCGAGATGGCTGAAGATCCAATCGTGAAGACGTTCTTCCGCGAGTTGGCTCAGTGGGAAGAAGGACACTACAAGCTTCTTCTTAGAGAGGATGACGCGCTCAAGGAGGACTACTGGAGCGCAAATCGATTTTCGCCACTGCTGTAAGGCTCTTCTGCTGTAGAGCCATTCAGGATCACAATGAAGAAGCGGCGAGCCAGAAATGGCTCGCCGCTTCGCATTTCTATAGAGTGCAGACTTGTTAGATATCGCAGGCTGCTGGTGGCGGTCCAGGTACGAGCGGGTGCGTCACCAGCGGGAAGTTATCTTGGTTGCCGTCAATCGAGATGAAATAGGCTGCATCCCAGATGTCATCTTCGTTTGCATCAATGAGCGAGAATCCATCCCAGTAGTTGCCCTCAACGCCGTCATCCCAAACATTGGGATCGTCTGTGTAGGCGTGACGCGTATTATTGACGAAGGCATTGCCAACGATGAAATTGGCTTCTGACTGCAGATTGAGATAAATGCCGGTATAGCCGTCGGCGATGTAGTTGCCGATCAATTCGTTCTCATTGGAGGCATCCAGCCAAATGGCGGCTTCGTTGTCCTCAAATGTGTTGGCCAGAATCTGGTTCTGCGAAGAGAAGTAGAAGCGAATGGCGTCGGTGTTGTTGGCAAAAACACAGCCTGCGATGCGATTAATCGAAGAGAAACTGAGTGTGATGCCAACCCAGTTGGCCACGATGATGCAATCCTCGATTTTCGCATTCTTCACATACGAAAGATAGATGGCCGATTTCGCGGCACCACTGATCTCCACATTGCGAATGACGAATGCGCGCGTGGTCCCGTGAATCTTGATTCCATAATTGTCGTACCCTGCATCGATGATCCAGTTTTCGATGATGAAAGGATCATTGAGGGTGCCACTGCCCGAGCACACGCCGTTTTCAACGGTGAATTCGTAATCGTTGGAAATGACAATCGATCCGTGACCGACTCCATCTCCCGCGAATGCGACTGCGCTAACAAGGACAAGCAAAAACGCGGTGCACATCATCAGCCCTGCACCCTGTTTCATAAAGTATCACTCCTTTGGAGAAAATCTCGACGCCACAATAATAGCAGCTCACTGCTTTGTTGTGAAGGCGACAGTTCAGTGAGAACAGGACATCTGGCCAGATTATCTACGGGATGAACGTCGATTCTGAATAAGTCGCCAAAGCACGACGGGGATGTGTCGTTGACGGAAAGGGAACACCAAGAACAAGCCTGCAATGAATCCACCTATGTGGGCGAAAAAGGCCACTCCACCCGAATTGGCGACTGAGTTCACTCCAGAAATGACTTGTAGGACGAACCAGAAACCCAGCAAGAATACGGCGGGCAATGCGACGATACGCATAAAAAAGAACAACGGAATCAATGTGAGGACACGCGATCGCGGATATAGCATGAAATAGGCAGCCAAGACGCCGGCTATCGCCCCTGATGCACCAATCATTGGAATGGAGCTACCTGGGTCAATAGCGACTTGAGCGAATGCGGCTGCGATCCCGCACAGTAGATAGAATCCAAGAAAGCGAACGGGCCCCATGGCGTCTTCTACATTGTCCCCAAAAATCCAGAGGTATAGCATGTTGCCCAGCAAGTGCATGATGCCGCCGTGTAAGAACATCGTCGTGAGTAGCGTTAGCCAAAGAGGGACGGGGATCGTCGGAGGCAGATCCTGCCCGCCCAGCAATTCTGCCGGGATGAGTGCATATTGCGTCTGGAACCAGTCGTCTTGAGAAATCTCGAATAGACTAGGCTTTGAGGAGAGCAGGCGCTGCCCTGTGGCAGCAGCGTAGCGGGGATCAAAAATCGGGGGCTCCTCCAACTGAGCGGCCGCCCACTCGGCGCGCTCTCGTGTCCAATCCTGACGCAGCGGGGGTTGTGTCCCCAAGTAGCCCTGGAATAAATAAACGAGCAAATTGAGGATGATTAGCGCTACAGTGACCAATGGAAACCGTCGGCTTGCAAGCGTGTCGCGAAGCGGGATCATGGCTGCAGTTTACCCGGCCCATTCCCATTCGGACAACAACGATTTGCTTGCCTGACTGGATCAATTGCAGAAGGTCGTCAGCAAGCTAAACTATCCTTGTTCTTGGTCCTGAGAAGGAGGCCAAATGGAATTACTAAAACAACTGAGTGAAGCTGCAGGAATTCCTGGATACGAGGCGCGAGTGCGCAAACTGGTTGCGGATGCATTGACAGGGCATGTCGACTCAATGGAAGTTGATGCATTGGGAAACCTGATCGCCCACAAGAAGGGAGATGGCCCCGTTGTTGTTATCGCAGGCCATATGGATGAAATTGGCTTTCTCGTGAGCTATGTCGATGACAAAACCGGGTTCCTCCGCATGGAACCGCTGGGCGGATTTGATCCTGTTACGTTGGTTGCTCAGCGAGTGATCGTGCATACCGATCATGGTGATTTCATTGGCTGCATCGGCCGGAAGGCAACACATATCCTCAGCCCTGAAGAGCGCAAGAAGCCGCTAGAGATTAAGGATCTGTCCATCGATTTGGGGCTTCCTGCAGCCACTGTCAACGAAAAGGTTGCTATTGGTGATACGGTTACGCTTCGACAAGACTACATCGAGTATGGAGATGTCGTTTCAGGCAAGGCCTTGGACGACCGTTTGGGTGTCTACATTGGTATCGAAGCTGTGAAGCGAGCTGTGAATCCCACGTGCGACATCTATCTGGTAGCCACGACGCAAGAGGAAGTCGGCGTACGAGGTGCTCGCGTTGCAGGACAGGCATTGAATCCTGACATTGGCATCGCTCTTGATGTTACCATTGCCGCTGATACTCCAGGAGTCCCTCCACAGAATCAGGTGACACAGCTCGGGAAGGGCGTTGCCATCAAGATCAAAGACTCTGCGTCAATCTCTCACCCTGGCATGGTTAGGGCGATGAAGAAGCTGGCTCAAGAGAAGAACATCCCCTATCAGATGGAGATCCTCCCACGCGGCGGGACAGACGCTGGCGCATTGCAGATGGCCCATGATGGCACCGCCGTCATAACGCTGTCCATTCCCACACGCTACGTGCACTCAGTGATTGAAGTGGCACACAAAAGCGATATTGAGGCAACGATCAGTTTGCTTGCCGCTTTCCTGGAGAAGGCGGGGCAGATTGACCTTTCAGAAGTATGAAACGCACACTATTCGTTGATTTTGACGTTGTAGCAACGATGAATGCTGCTGGGCGGGAGATCCCTGGCGGCTTTGTCTTGGTCGAAGGCAATCGGATTCTCGATGTGGGAGAGGATGCAACAGGCATCGAAGCCGATGAAGTCATTCATGGCGATGGGAAGTTGTTGCTGCCGGGCTTCGTGAACACGCACCACCACCTTTATCAGGCACTATTTCGCAATGTGCCAGGTGCGTCAGATGCCAAACTGTTTGATTGGCTGGTCTTTCTCTACGAACGTTGGAAGGGCATTGATGAGCATGCCATGCGTGTGTCTTCAACGATTGCTTGCTCTGAACTGCTATTGTCCGGAGCGACAACGACGACAGACCACTGCTATCTCTATCCCAAGGACGGCGGCAACATCCTGGCCGCAGATATTGAAGGCGCTCAGGCTGCGGGCATTCGCTTCCACCCTACACGTGGCTCAATGTCGCTGTCCAAGAAGGATGGCGGACTGCCTCCTGATTCAGTGGTGCAGACAGAAGACGAGATTTTGGCAGACTGTCAGCACATGATTGAAACCTACCACGACCCCGAACCATTGGCCATGCTGAGGATTGCCCTTGCTCCTTGCTCACCCTTCTCTGTAACGCATGATTTAATGCGTGAATCGGTCAAGTTGGCTGAGGAGTACGGTGTGTTGCTGCATACCCACCTCGCAGAAACCCACGACGAAGAGGTCTTTTGTGAGAGCCAGTTTGGATTCCGCCCTGTCGATTTGATGGAGGAGCTGGGTTGGCTCCGCGACGATGTCTGGTTTGCGCACATGGTTGTGCTGTCAGACGAGGATATTGCCAAATTATCTGCAGCCAAGGTGGGGATGGCCCATTGTCCCAGCTCTAATATGACATTGGGATCAGGCATTGCCCGCGTCACAGAACTCAAGGAAACCGACATCCAAATTGGCATTGCCGTAGACGGTTCGGCCTCCAACGATACTTCCAATATGATTCGCGAGGTACGTAACGCCATGCTGTTGCAGCGTGTGCGTTATGGCGCCGATGCAATTACTGCGCGCGAAGCATTGACGATGGCCACTATGGGGGGCGCCCGAGTACTGGGCCGTCAAGACGAAATCGGGTCAATTGAAGTTGGCAAGGCAGCCGATTTGATTGCCTTCGATCTGAACGACATTGCCTTTGCTGGATCTCATGCCGATCCAGTGGCTGCAGTCGTTCACTGTGCAGGGGATCGGGTTGATTTCGCAATGGTCAATGGGTCGTGGCGTGTTCAGGAAGGGCGTCTGGTCGACGAGTCGATCTATGACCTCATCCCTGAGCACAATCGCATCTCCAAACGACTGACTGGAGCGGTGTGAACGTATCTGTGGAAATTGGCTTCTCATTCAAACGCGATCTGAACGAGAGCTATCGAAGTTTGGACTTGCCTGGCGATGCGACTGTTTTGGATGCCTTCGAGGTTCTTGGCAGCCACTTTGCCGTGTTCCGCGAGCGCGTGTTTGACGGTGCTGGCAACATTCGACGCAATATCAATGCCCTAGTCAATGGGGGTAATGTCCAATTTCGAGCAGGATTTGACACGATTCTTGTCGAGGGTGACCGATTGACAGTTCTGCCGCCGGTTGGAGGCGGCTGAGAACTCAGCAAGCTGAGTTCTTTCGAGTTTCCGGAGAAAACCTCCGGAAACATCGTGTGGGATGGCAGCGCCAACCTTGTCAATTGAGAATTCCGCCTGAGGTCGTTTGCTGAGCACGGATCTGAAGTTCGAGCGGATAGCTGGACAAGATTGGTACGAGCAATGAGAAAAGGGCCCTTGCGGGCCCTTTTCAGTTTGGTTCAAGGAGGTAGGGAACTCAGCAAGCTGAGTTCCTTTGAGTTTGCGAAGCTTTGCTTCCAAACGTCTTGTGTATCGTGAACTCAGCAAGCTGAGTTCCTTGGAGTTCTTGGCTCGCGCCAAGAACTCTTGTTGCTTTGGGAGTTCCTCTCGGATTCCCATTCTTTAGAGTTTCGCTTTGCGAAAACCTAAGGAGCCCCGAAGGACTCCCTTGTACTGCCCAAACTGGACGTTTCCGACAGAGTCGAAAACTCTAAGTAGCCCCGAAGGACTCCCTTGTACTGCCCAAACTGGACGTTTTCGACAGAGTCGAAAACTCCAACGAACGCGAAGCGTTCGCAGGTTACCCAGAGTTTCGCTATGCGAAACTCAAATGAACCCAGCAATCGTCACGATTGCGCAGGTTCACCGCGCTTTGTGCTTCTTTCTCTAGTGAACAGCGAGCTACAGGCTTCTTTGTCTTTTTCCACATGTTGGGAAACGATCCCCAAAGCTGAACCTTCCCGACAGGTCACTGTCGCGAAGGCAAATGCTAAGCTGGGGAGGACCGGGTGCGTCCCTCCCCAGCCGATGTGGTGGCTATCCGCAAGGAGGTTTAGCGGAAGAGCGGCATTTCTGCTGCATGACTAAAGAATGCACAGCGGATGTGTGCAAAATGTGAAGAGTCCGTGTGGTTACCGTGGGGGATATATCCGCAATGCCCGTTCTATTCAGCTTTTCCGCTTGTGTGTGGATTCAGGTCAGATTCTATCAGATTCTGCCGAAGGCTCAGTCAGAGGTGGCTTTGGCGGCCTTGTCAGCAATCCCTGCTTCAAAACGCGCGGAATCGATGATGTATCGAGTGTGCTCACAATGCCCAATGGGTTCGATCTCGTCGGAGCAATCGACCTCGAATGTGAGTTTTCGGCCGTCTATAGCTGACAGCTTTGCCCGAATAACCACCTTCATCCCAGGAGGCGTGGCTGCTGTATGAGAGAGTGAGATTGTCGTGCCGACTGTCTTCTGGCCTGCAGGCAACTGGGGATCGATCATTGCACGCGCCGCTTCTTCACAGAAGCCGACAAGAATGGGTGTGGCCAGCACATCGACCAATCCAGAGCCAAAAGCACTGGCCAAATGCTCACTTGTTACGATCCACGTCAGTTCACTGGTTGTGCCAATTTCAAACATGTGGACTCCTCTCGCGCTGTCTTGCCGAGACACAGCTGAAACTACAGACGATACATAGAAGGTCGGCGATCGCCGAGTTTGTCATTGTGCTTGGTAATGGACTTGTTGCGGGCTAGCGACACGACGATGTCTACAACAGTCACTTCAACGTTCTCAAGAGAGTGCCGAACCAGTGGTTGTCCATTTGGGCTGATGACTTGCGACTGCCCTGTGTAGGTAAGGGATTCACTGGCCCGTGCTTCTGTCCCCACGCGATTGGCCGTGGCCGTGAACACGCCGTTTTCCAACGCTCGGATGGACATCGTTTGTTGAGCCAGATCAGGCAGTACAAGATTGGCAGGATGGCAAATGACATCTGCTCCCTGTAGAGCAAGAGAGCGAGCTGATTCGGGGAACAGGTGATCGAAACAGATCATCATGCCCACCTTGGCAATGCCAATATCCGTGACGGCAAAGTGTAGATTGCCGGGTGAGAAATGAATTTTCTCTTCGTAGAACAAGTGAATCTTGCGATAGCGGGCGAGAAAGCCGGCTGGACCGACGAGAACAGAGGAATTGTAGACCTTGTCACCATCAATCTCTGGCAATCCGGCGACGATGTAGCAGTTGTTCTTTCGTGCATAGCCAATCAACGCTTGCGTGGTGATGCCATCGGGAACGCGCTCTGCGAGTGCTCGGGCTTCATCCGCGTTGAGAAATTGATATCCCGTGGCAAACAGCTCGGGCAGCACCCACAAGTCAGCCTTGTGAGGCAACATGAGACCAAGACAGCTCTTGATGTTGGCCTCGATCTCTCCAAAAACCGGTGACGACTGAACGATTCCGACTCGCTGAGACATGCGGGGAGTGTAATCCAGGCTGGCTCCGATATCACAGGGCTGTGTAGCCAAGGCGGATCACATGGACAGTCCACATTCTTGCGCAAGGGCAGGTCCTGGTATAATTGCTGGGATGACTTACACAGGGCGCCTTCTGTTTATCGGAATTGTGGTTGCGGTAGCGGTTTCCAATGCGACTGCTAGAGTTGACGCTGATCTGCCTGTGAACACTCAAACCGATTCGAACAATGTAGGATGGAGCGATGCACCGTCAAGTATTGATGCCAGCCCTTCAGCGGGGCCCAAAACCGATTCGAGCAATGGAGGATGGATAGCCGCACTGGCCAACAATAAGGACGCGGCGACAGCACTGTGGCAGGTCGTAGCTACTATCGGACTAGCGCTGGGTGGCGGTTGGACCCTCTGGAGAGCGTTTCGAATGCGGCAGCACTATCCTAGTGCGGACGTATCGCTCTCAGTTCTGGCGAATAACCAGACTCCCAAAGGACGCTTGATCAGGATTCGCTTTCATATCGCAAATGTTGGCAAGGTTATCCTTCGAGTCGGAGCGGTAGAGATCTGGGTTCAGCAAGTTGCCCCTTACGAACTTGAGAATCTCGACGAGCTGCTGCAGATGCCAACTCCTTTGAGAAATAAGGAATTCACCCCAGTTGCGGAGGCTCAATGGCCATTGTTTGAGGAGCAACGCGTTGAGTACGGACGGGGACAGCAAATTATTGAGCCCAATGAGACAGACGAGATAGATGTTGAGCTACTAATGAGGGACACACCCGGACTCTTCGTATTATACGGGCATGTGGGGAAGTATCCCCGATGGTACACGCGCAGAATGAAGGTAAGAGACGGGCGAATTGCATTCGAGGCGCCCCCGCTTTTCGGCTGGGGAAGAAGCCTATACTTAACTATTGAGGAGGAAGCGCATAATGGCGATGAAGATTGTGAACAAGTCAAACACAACGAAGAAGAAACCGCTCACGAAACAGGCGAGTCAGAAGCCTAAACCGGGATCATCTTCTGAGGGGCAGCAAACGGGGAGTGACGGAGGTGGAAAGAAGTCGAATTCTCCGTAGAGGATTGCAGCAAGCACCCCTCGTACGATCGCAAACGTAATTCGCGCCTTTGCCTGGTCGCTGTCGTGCGGATTGGTGTCTTCGCGCAGCGTTCTGAGATGCCTGGCCCAATAGAGCTTGACGTTGCGGATACTCAAGCTGCCTCTATCATGCCCGGCCATGGCAGATGCGTGCCAATGACGAGCGCAAGCGTTTCTTCGGCTCGCTCTAGGAGCATCTTTCGACTCGCCATCGCCTGTTCAGGCAATGTGTCAATTGTCGCGGGCCAGTCGAGGTGTTCGATCCACTGAGGGTGGAGTACGGCGTCCCCGATGTGCAGGATAGGTGTGTCGTCTGTGGTAAATTCATAAGCTCCATGCCCTGGGCGATGTCCGGGGCACGGGATGAAGGTAATGCCTTCGGCAACCTCGCTCTCGCCGTCACACAGGATGACACGATCTTCGATCAGGTCTTTCAATCGCTGAAACAAACGATTCAGGTGTTTTGGTAAGGCCTCGTAGGTTGCTGGCTTGTGCAGATCGGCCCACAATCCTGCATCGATCGCGTACTTAGCATTTGGATAGGCCAACTCACCATCACCGATTTGTAGCAATAGTCCGGCGACGTGATCGCGGTCAGCATGGGTGATACAAACGAGCTCAATATCGCTGGCTGCAACGCCCAGCTCGGCAAGCGTAGCTGTGACTTCATCTCCGTCGATGCCGGCATCGATCATCACATGGCGATCCTGGTGGTTCAGATAGCAGCAAGTGAAGGCAAAATGCATGTTCTGGTCGGGTATCTGTTGAAGGTCGTCAGGCAGCGCTGCATTCAGTGACTTGGTGGAATCGGGGAGAATGCGAATGACAGCGCCGGTCGTACCTCCATGTTCAAAGAGATGGAGCTTGTCGTCTTGACTCTTGGCTGTCCGATTCACAATGGTCTCCTTTGCTTGCTTCTCGCTGATTCTAATGCCTAGGCGTCTGCTTCCGCCATGCTGACTTGCTTCAAGCGATGAACCGGCTTGTTCTGCAACACGTGTCCCATCAATCCTCGAGCTTCATCGGCAGCCACTGATACGACGCATCGTCGATCTTATGTAGCTGTCCGATGCCGGGGAAGGGAATGTGCGAGCTGAGTATCATCGCATTGGTCTCGGCTAGTCGGGGCACAAGGAGCTTTCGGCTATCTGCGCCACGGATAGGAACATTGTCGGTGACATTGGCCCAGTCAGGATGCTCTGCGAACAGGGGATGAAAGAAGCTGTCGGCTGTATGGACGAGCGGCGCACCTGTGGACTCAAATTGATAGATGGCATGGCCTTCACGATGTCCTGGGCTAGGAATGAACCGGATGCCTTCGGCGACATCCATCTCCTGGTCGCAAAGCTGGATAGATGCATCGAGAGTACGGATCAGCTTGCGATAGAATCGACCTCGCTCCTCATCGAGGGAATCGAGTGTCGCGGGGTTCGTCAAATGATCCCACACGGACTTGCTAATGACATGCTGGGCATTGGGATAGTTGAGCGTGCCATCATGCATGAGCAGACCGGCTACGTGATCTCGGTCGGCATGAGTCAGCAGCACGAGGTCGATGTCCTCAGGATAGACGTCGATCGATTCCAGCGCTCCAGGCGTCGTGTCTGGGTCGAATCCAGCATCGATGAGAATATGTCGGTTGCGGTACTTGAGATAACAACAGGTATAGGCAAACTCGTATTCGTCGCCCTCATCCAGCTGATGCATCTCAGCAAGAAACTCATTGATGCTCAGGATCTCGTCATCCGCGACTCGAATGACTGCGCCTTCAATGTCCTCGTGGGTAAATAAATAAAGCAGGTCGTCCACAGCGGCTCCTTCAGTTCTTGGTTCCTCTAGCAGGTCAGCTCGGTTGTCCCGGCGATTGTGGAATCCACTGGTATCGCGAGCCTTCGTCCAATCGCTTCAATCGTCCTACATTGGCAACATCAAAATGGGATCCGACAATCAGCGCGTCTTCAGAAGCCAAGCGTCTGGCAATCGCTGCGCGTGTGGCGCGTGCTTGCTCGGGCTTGTATTCCGTGGGCAGGACAAGCTCGGGACGCTCAAGGAAGATCGGATCAAAAGCAGCATCTCCAATATGAAACAAGACGGATCCTTGGGAGTCGAACCGATAGATCGTGTGTCCAGCTCGATGTCCAAGTGCTGGTATGGCACGAATGCCAGGCCAGATTTCTCGTTCGGCTTCGAGCAGCGTACTGCGTCCTTGGATGAGGTCAGCCAATCTGCGAACCAACTCAATTTGGCCTGCAAAAACGAGGCCTGCATCTGGATCGCTGCTCAATGCACGCCACAAGTCGATATTGAGTACATAGTGAGCATTGGGATAGACCAATTCCCCGCCCTTGGTCAGTAGCCCGCTGATATGATCGGGATCACCGTGTGTGAGCAGGATCGTGTCAATAGACTGCGGCGTTATGCTCTCTTCTTCAAACGCCTGCTCAGCAGCGTGGGTGCGCGGCCGTCGATGGGGGCCGTTGCCAGCATCGATGAGCAATCGCACTTCGGGTGTGTCTACAACCATGAGACCGCCTTCCATGAAGATCTCATGAGTCGAGAGGTCTTCAGGAAGATCATCTACTAGATCCGATAGCTGGCGTTGTCCGCCTGTACCGTCCTTGACGATGAGAAGCTCGAAATCGCCTAGTTGGAATCGGAAGCTCGCGCTTGCCATTTGTTGACCTCCTTAATTGGTGCTATGTGAAATACAACCGGATTGCGTCCATTTGTGCAAGCAGCGCGACTTTCGTATCGGGAGAAGCATATGCCAGTTCGCGATCAACAAGATCTCTCGACAGTGGAATCCTATTGTTGCGCAGTGGTCTTCCTCTTGTTCTCAATGCGTTCTACAAGGAAGGTCACTGGCCGCAAGCCATCTGTACAACACGTAACAATGGACCCAGACTGCTTGATCCACGGTGCCCCTCCGCCGAACAACACCATGGCGATCGCACGATGAAGATCTGCCCAGGCCCACTCGCATGGGAAGCCTTCTGGCTTTGCAGGAAACCCCTCGATGACGAAGGATTGTCCATCATGAAAGGACTCGCAAGGGGCAAGACCCTGCGGCGAAAACGTCGTGTCGAGATACAGGGCAGTGAGGTCCTTGTGAAACGATCTGCGGATGACGGTGATTCGCGCCTTGGCCATGATTCCCCCCTAGCTTTCCAAACGATCGATACGGAAGACGACGGGTGTTAGTCCATCGTTGCAGCACGTGATCATTGTATTCTTGCGATTGATCCAAGGGGCATCGCCCCCCAGCTCAGCCACTGCGAGATCGCCGAAGATGCTAGCCCAGGCACGAGCACAGAATCCAGCAGGCGGAACGCCGCCTCGGACCTCGAAAACCTGGCCATCTTCAAATCTCGGGCATGGTCCGTACGTTGCCTTTCGTTCTTCTGGAACGTACTCGTCGATCAGGTTTCTAAACACGGCTCGTTTGAGCACAGTGACACGAAACGGCATTCTTCCTCCTTCTGATTACTCGTCGTCTTCGATGTGTTCGATTTTGAACAGCACAGGCTTCATCGCGTCTTGTGCAGGCGAACCGCTGCTTGGGCATCGGTTCGTGCGGGAACTGGTTCCCGACTGTGATCCGTATGTGGATCTGGGCGCGTCATCATCAGCGATCCTCGATACGTTCGATTTTGAATAGCACAGGCTTCATCGCGTCCGTACAGCAGACAATGGCTGTTCCTTCGGCACGAACATAGGGCCGACTTCCGCCATTCAAGACGACCATTAGTTCGTGGCGAATGTCGGCAAACGCGTACGTGCAGAAATTGTCTGGCTTGTCCAGCCCATGATCGAGGATGAATTCCTGGCCATCTTGGAAACGGCCGCAGGGGGCGCAGCCTCCGCGCTCAAGAAACTCCTTTGCTCCATATTCTCTGCAAATGTCTTCAAACACTGCGCGCTTCAATACTGTGATTCTGACTTTGGGCCAAGGCATCGTATTCCTTTCTACGTTGATTCGGATATCGCTTCGGGTTCGATAGGCTCAATGAGAAACGTGACCGGGCGGAAGGCGTCTGTGCAACAGCGCACCCAACTATTCTCTGGCAGCTGGCCTGACAGCTGGCCCTCGAATGCAGCAATCCGAACAAAGGATTCGATGTCATGCCACGCCCATGGACAGAGACCTTCAGGACACATGACTGTCTCGGATATGAGGAAGGTATCCCCAACATTCATTGCGCAAGGGCGAGCCGACGCGGCTCGCTTGGGTGCCAAGTATTTGTTGATGAGATCTTGATCGAAGCCTTTCTTGATGACTGAGATGCGAACGTCTTTCACGGGGCCTCCTTGAAATTGTGCCCGCGGAAACTGTCCTGCTTGTGCAGAGTACCTGAGGTCTGGTGAATCCTGCCAAGCTGGTTGATTCCTGCGATTGTCGTTGCCTCCTGGTATCCGTGATGGATGTGCGTGGAGGTGTCTGCTTGCTTGCTGCTGATTGTGCTTGGATACCGTTACCCGAGCGTCTCAATGACTCTGACTGAACGTGCCGCTATACGATTGAATGACGGTTATTTGACGTGTACTGAATATGGGGAGTATACGCAAAACGCTGACTCTGTGCAAGATGTGGCGGTTCAAATGCCGGGAAGCTGGTTCAGAACCATTGATCCGGATGTGATAGCGCGGGAACCTAGATTGTCACTGAAGAACCAAGGTTCATTCATTCCCCGGCTTGTCGTGCGGCAACGAGGATCGGGACTGAACCAAGAGACCCGAGAGTGGTTCATTTGCCTTCACATTCTAGATTCTCTCGCCTATCTGTTTAAGCTTCGGAAACGCTCACAGAGAATCCTGAACCAAGTACGCGAATCAGCAGAGGCGCCACGGTATTCAAGATATGATCAGTTGTCTGGAAGCGTCGAAGTGGGCAGTGCGAATGCGGCTGCCCACTCAAGCCGGCGCTAGACCGTTCGATCCAGATAATCGACAATGATTTTGTAGGTTGCCGTCTTCTGTCCGATATCTGATGAGGCATGTCCCACGTCTGCGAACTCGACGTACTCGAAGTCCTCGCCTTCTTTGTAGCCCAATTCGACCATCCGGTCTCGGAAGATTCGCGATTGCTCCACGGGGCAGCGTGGGTCATTGACGCCGTGCAGGATGAGTAACTTGGCCTTGAGATTCTCGACGAAGTTGATGGCACTTCGGTCCTTCCACAATTCAGCATTCTCTTGCGGATCGCCCATCAGCGTGCGTAAATAGTACTTGAAGTGCTCCATACTCTTGTCGTAAAGGCGATGCAGGTCAGTGATGCCAATCCATGCAATGCCCGCTTTCCAAAGCTCAGGCTTCTTCACCACGGCCATGAACGTCATGTATCCGCCATAGGAGCCACCAAAGACCGATACTCGATCCGGGTCAACGGTGCCCAATGAGTTGAGATAGTTGACGCCAGCAGCGACGTCTTCGAGATCTCCGCCGCCCCAGTCATTGATATTCATGTCACGAAATTCCACGCCATACCCAGTGCTACCACGGACGTTCGGCTGAAGCACGACATAGCCTCGATCAACGAGGACTTGGACGAAGGGATCGAATGCGCGGAAGAATTGGCCTGTCGGTCCGCCATGGACAATGACCATGGCGGGTGCCTTCGCGTCTTGAGCAAGGCTCGCTGGCGTGGAAAGCACCGCAGGGATGGATACACCATCGCTTGAGGGGTA
>Ga0233431_1001887_pt1 | contig 32707 bp, 29 predicted proteins | sample SI_118_April2016_FD_179867 | JGI IMG/M metagenome (GOLD analysis project Ga0233431, IMG submission 179867) | Seawater microbial communities from Saanich Inlet, British Columbia, Canada - SI_118_April2016_200_MG | ecosystem: Environmental > Aquatic > Marine > Inlet | place: Canada: British...
TTAAGGGTGCTAGAGAAGAAAAAGAAGAAGAAAAAGAAGAAGAAGAAAAAGAAGAAGAAAAAGAAGAAGAAAAAGAAGAAGAAAAAGAGCCAGAACAAGTATTTGATTCTACTATTTATGTTGTGAAAGTTACTACAAATAAAGAAGATAAAGCATTAGAGTTAATATCTGATAAGGTAAACAAAAAGAAAATCGGTATTTATGCAATAGCTAGACCACATGGAATCCGAGGTTATATATTTTTAGAATCTCCTGACAGAGAAAATGCAGAAGAAGCAGTTTATAATTTACCTTATGTTAAAGGAATTTTGCCAACTCAAGTTATCTATTCAGACATTAGACAAATGGTAGAACCAGTTGCAAGTGAAGTTAATATTGTAAAGAATGATATTGTTGAAATGATTAGTGAACCATTTAAGAAAGAGAAGGCTAAAGTTGTTCGTCTTGATAAAGTTAAAGGAGAAGTTGTTGTGTCTCTACTTAATGCAGCAGTTCCAATCCCAGTTACAGTTAAATTAGATAATGTCCGTGTTATTAGACGTGACGAAATGGAGGATTAAGATTTTGTTGGCGCAAGCTTTTTAAACAAACTTTTTAGGAATATTCTATGGTTACAATAAAATTATTAGTTGAAGGCGGAAAAATGGCTCCAGGCCCAGCAATTGCTCAGCAATTAGGACCTATGGGATTAAATCTTGGTCAAATTATTAGTGATGTTAATGAAAAGACTACAGGATTTAAAGGTATGACTGTTCCAGTTGTATTAGACGTTAACCCTGAAACAAAAGAATATACAATCGCAGTTATGAGCCCACCAGTTTCTGAATTATTAAAGAAAGAATTAGGAGTTGAGAAAGCAAGTGCAGACAGAATAAAGAATGTTATTGGAAATTTAGCATTTGAACAAGTTATTTCTGTTGCTAAACAAAAACATGATAATATGTTATCTAATAATTTAATGGCAAGTGTTAAGAGTGTTCTTGGTACATGCCAAGCAATGGGTGCTTTGGTGGACAGTAAAGAAATCAAAGAAATCAACGAAGATGTAGCGGAAGGAAAGTATGATGCAATGATTGAAGCTGGCAAAACAGATGTGGACGATGAAAAGAAAGCAGAGTTAGCTGCCCATTATAATGATTTAAAGGCTAAGCAGGAAGCTGTTTCCAAGGCTGCTGAAGCTGAAGCTGCTGAAGCTGCTGCTGCTGCCCCTGCCCCTGAAGCTGAAGATGAAGCTAAAGAGAAGAAGGAATAAGCTTTTAAACCAAAATTCATTCCAAAATTCATGGGGCCATGGTCTAGCCTGGTATGATTCGAGGTTTGGGACTTCGCGACCGCAGTTCAAATCTGCGTGGCCCCATTTCAAACTAAAAACAAACAAACAAAACAAAAAACAATATGGCAAAAGGAAAAAAAATCGGAGCGGCCGGAAGATTCGGTGCAGGATATGGAAGAGTTAAGAAAAGACTTAACGATGTTGAAGCTAAACAGCGTATCAAGCAAGATTGTCCATTCTGTGGTGGTCGAGCAAAAAGAATCGCAAATGGTATTTGGGATTGTCAGAAGTGTGGAAAGAAATTTACAGGAGGGTCTTATTACTTAGAGCAAAATGCTTAAATAAGTGATAAACTAATTAATTAATATGGCTCAATACAAATGTTTTCATTGTGGAGAAAAAATTAAATCCGATGATTTAGAAAGAAGGTTCTTATGCCCTCATTGTAATTCTCGAGTATTTTTCAAACCTAGAAATAAAATGAAAACAGTAAAAGCAATTTAAGATGACGAGATTTGTAAGCCCAGAAGCTGCAGTAATGTTGGGTCGTGTTTATCTGAACGGAAAGGATGAGGATATTTCAAGAGTTCTGGGAGATTTAAGATATACACCTACAGAAAAAGATTTAGCTAAAAAATTATATGATGGAGCAATACATAAAAACTAAAATGGAGGAAAAAAACAATATGGAAGAAAATCAAGAAGTGGCACCAAATCCAGGTAACCCTTTCGGAAACTTAGACCAAGAGACTCAAGCTAAGATCCAAGAACTTCAAATGATGGAACAAGGTTTTCAGCAATTAGCAGCACAGAAGAATGCTTTCAATATGGAAGCTAGCGAAACTGAGCATGTTATTAACGAAGTTGAAAAGTCAGACGGCGAAATCATGAGAATTGTCGGTGGACAAGTAGCAATTAAAAGTACTAAAGAAAAAGTCTTGGAAGAAATGAAGAAGAAGAAGGATTTAATTGACACTCGTATGAAACAAATGGAATCTCAAGAAAAAGAATTCACGGAAAAATTAGAATCTTTAAGAGAAGAGATCATGAAGAAGATCAACGGGTAATTTTTAATTTACTTTAGAAATTTACTTTTTATTTTTTTATTTTTTGTTATGTCTTATTGTAGTTTGGGTTGATTAGTGTCCTGGATGATGCAAATTTTTATAAAGGATACCCCGGTGTTTGATTTATGAAAGACGAATATTTGAAGCAACCCGGCGAAAGTTTGGATGATTTTAACCATAGAACCGCCTTTTTGAATGCCGCTGAAGAAGGTGCAGCGTCTGTATATTTTAATGGGTTGAAACAGGTGGAGATGGGTTTGCCAGATTCCGCTAGAGAATATCATACCCAGCTTGAAAGAATGGAAGAAGGCAATCGGGCTATATATGGAATTGACTCTCGATTGGTAAATGGCATATCCGATAGACGAATTGACTTGAGGAATAGGATAGATAGAGCGTTCGGTGTGACGGATGCAGTTGATTTGGGATCTTTTGTGAAGGACAGTAGGTAAAATTATTTATATTTTTGACAATTATTGTTGTATTCCTTATTCAGTTGTTCTTTGAAAATTAAATAGCCTAGGTTCCCGCGCTTTGCGCATTAATAATTATTATGCTTCATAATATAAATCTTTAAATACTCATGGAAAGAATATACATTATGGTATTTGATAAATTCAAAAAAATGATGGCTAGAGAAGAAGAGTTCGGAGACGAATTCATTGAAATCGACTTAAACCAAGAGAAGAGTGATTCTAAGGTTTATGTTAAGACTTTTACTTTAACAGTTTATGAAGATGTAAATGCAATTTTAGCATCTTTGAGAGAAGGATACAATATTGTAGTAGTAGACATTAGACCTTTGAAATCTAAAGATGTTGTAGAACTTAAAAGAGCAATTTCTAAGATTAAGAAAACTGTTGAAGCGCTTGAAGGAAAGATTGCAGGATTTGGAGAAAATACAATTATCGCAACACCAAGTAAGGTTTTCGATATCCAAAAGGGTGCAGTGGCACAAGTTGAAAAGCCAAAAGATGAATTTGATCGGTTTTAATTATTGAATTTTTTTATTAATTGTCCTAATATTTGTTGTGCTATATATATAGCGTATTTTTACAATATATTCGTCGTTTTATTATCGCCCATTATATGCTAGTTATAGAGAAGACCGTTTTTAATGCCACAACAATTGTTGCTGGAATAAATAATACTAGTAGATTGCTCATAATATCTCTTAAGATAGCTAGAATTGGGCTCAAATTGGAAATAAAGATTAGAGTGTTGTTTCCCATCCCACCCACAATTACTAATGAAACACTGGCTAATAGGAATGTTGTTGTGTTTTTGTCTGTTGTGTGTAGAAAACCAATTGTTACACCAATTAATACTAATAATATATAGAATAGGCTATTTGTAGTGGTTGAAGGAGAATATTTATTTAGTACACCTAGCATTATAGCTAATATTATACCTGTAAAAAACGCGTATGCTGCGGGAAGGTTTTCCTTCGATCTTACCATTGACTTACAACTTCCTACAGGTATTTAAACTTTTCTTGACTCAGGGGTAGTTCAAAATGGGCGAAAGCTTTAAATAGTCGTAATTACAGAATTACAACATGAGAACAACAAGATTGACTTTTGTATTAGGATTTTTTATGGTTTTAGCTCTAAGCTTAATGGCTAGTGCGAGCTTATCTAATGACGCTCCCATTTCTATTGAATTAGGAACAACAGAATTTACATTTGAAGTAAATGCTACTGATTCTACAGGTCTTGAAGGAATTATTACATCAGATAATGCAAATATTTCCATTGGTGCTATTGGCGTTGATAATTTAGCTACTGTGACTGTTTCAAATATTGCCTCTGATTTTGATGCTGTTATTGGGTATGTTAATGCGACAGACGATAATAAAACTGATTTTAGCGTTAATGTTGAATATACTTTTTGTTCTAATGGGGAGCAAGGAATTAATTTTGAAATTACAGATTTTGAAGCAAATAATAAAGGAAATGGGGAAGACGATGAATGGAATTATTTTGATGAAGTTGAATTTGAAGTGACTGTTGAGAATAGAGATGATGAAAAATTAAGAGATGTTACGGTGGAAATAATCATTTTTGATGAAAATGGATTAGATGTTACTGATGAATTCGTTGATGATAATGAAGTTGACTTGGGAAATATTGGAGATGACGAAGAGGAAATGGCTGTTCTTAAAGTCGATAGCGTAAAGCCAAAAGATTTAGATGAGGGTAAATATAGAGCATATTTTAAAGCTTATTCTGAAGATGAAGAAGAGGACAATAAATGTACTCAAGATATTGATTATGATAATTTAGATTATTTTGAATTTGAAATAAATAACGAAGATTTAGAGGGAGACTTACTTATTGATGAGACAGAGGAAGTTTTAGCTTCTTGTGGTGAAGATGGAGTTTCTGTAACATTTGATGTTTGGAATTTAGGAGCGAAACAAGATCCAGTATTGGTTAATTTATATAACTCTGCTCTTGGAGTGGATGAATATGTTATTGTCGATAGTTTGAGAGAAGGTAAATCTGAATCCGTTAACTTTATCTTTGATATGCCTGCATATTTGGCGAGACCAACCTATAATTTAGAAGTGTTCTTACACTATAACTATGAAGAAGATGACGGAGAAAAGGAAGATGAAGATGCATACGACGATAATTCTAATGATGACGGAGACGACTTCAACATCATTGTAAAAGTATTAGAATGTAAGGCCCCTGAGCCCACAGTTAATGTTGAAACTACAGAAGACGCAAAGTCTGGAAAGGAATTTACTTTTGAAGTTGCGGTAAAAAATAATGCGGCTGACGCACAAAATATTATTGTAACTGTAGACGGAGTTGACTCTTGGGCTGAAGATATGACAGTTACTCCAGGTGTTCTAGCTTTACAGGGTGGAGCAGAAGGCGTTGTGACTGTTACATTGAAACCAACTGAGACTGGTAGCCAAACATTTACTGTTAAAACATTAATTGGAGTAGAAGAATATTCTCAAACTGTAAATGTTGAAGTTGAATCTAGATTTGCTGTTGGCCAATACTTCTCAACTGAATACTGGGAATACTGGGTAGCAATCGCGCTTGTGGTTCTAATCCTTATTGTTCTAATCTCTATTATTGCAGTTATGAGAAAGTAAGTTTTTTAAGTTCTTAATATGTTTTTAATAAGATTTTTATCTTCGAAGGAAATAGTTTTATAAATACGATTTTCCTTTGATATCCATGATAAAGAGGGACATATCTGGCGTGGATAAAAAAAGAGGACAACTGACTATGTTCGTGGTTATGGGGATAGTTATTTTGGGGACTATTCTTGGTTATGTACTATTATTTTCAGATTATGCAATTACTGACAAGTTTATAAAAGAGATACAAGATCCAGAGTCATTTATGTCATCTTGTGTAGAAAGTAATCTCAATTCAATTGTGAACAATCTTCTTGAAAATAACCTTTACTCGTCGCCGGTAGAAGACAATTACTTTAAATATAATAACGATGGTGTCCCTGAAAGAATTCCATTTTTGTGTACAGTGGGAGAGTTTAATGCCCCATGTATTAATCAAGAGCCCGTGCTTATGCTCCGTTTAAAGACTAATTTTGAATCCGAAATTTTCCCTAGGATTGATTCTTGTTGGGTTAAGATGGTTGCCTCTTTTGAGAGACAAGGAGATACTATTTTTGGGGATTTATTGAATAAGACATTACTCACAGGTAAGGAAGTGCTGGAAATTAAAATTAGTAATTCTTTAATAATTAAATCTGGGGACAATACACAAAGCTATTCAGAATTTAATATAGAAACCAATACTAGAATTTTTAAGCTTGCAGCCTTGGCTCAAAAAATTGTAAATTTTGAATCTACTTTATGTGAATTTAATATAGTAGCTGAGATGGGAATGTATCCAGAAATTTTTATTAAAAGATTCAGATCTGGAGATCAAACAAAAATGTATACCTTGGAAGATAGGGCGACTGAAGAAAGTATTAAATTTGCGGTCAGGACGTGTGTTATTCCTGCTGGAATCTAATATGGAAATTAAGAGAATCGCCTTTGGCGAAGTTATATTAATGCTTTTTACTATTTTTTCTTTCGCTTATTTAATGGGCCAGACCCTACCAACGGTTGAGGCCAATCCATTTTTACCGACTAGTTGTTGTCCAGAAACTGTTGGCGGTAGTGTGTGTCTGGATGTCTTGCAGAGTGATTCTGGACTATGCGCAACAGACCTGATTCCATCTAGTTGTGAAACGGTCGAGAGTTGTCAATCTGGTTGTTGCTATGATTCATCTGGTGGATCTTGTACATTAAGTTCACCTAAAAGTCCATGTGAGAATAATGGTGGTGAATGGTTTGAAGGTGACATGTGTGCTATTCCCCAGTGTGACATCGGATGTTGTGTTTTGGGAAGTCAAGCTGTTCCCTCGACTACTAGAGAATGTACTAGGCTTTCGGCTGAATATGGATTTGATAAAAGTTTTCAGGCAATGGACTCGTCGGGTTTTTGTGAAGCATATGTAAATCCAGCTGCCAAGGGTGCTTGTGTAATGGACAGTGGGGACTTTAGCGGAGAGAATAATTGTTTATTTACGGAAAAAAGTAATTGTAATTCTGAATTCCATGAGGGTAAACTTTGCACCTCTTTGGATTTAGATACAGTTTGCGTTCCTTCTATGGAAACTACATGTCTTGAAGGAAGGGATCAGGTTTATTTTTTAGATTCCTGTGACAATATAGCGAATATTTATGATTCTTCTAAAGTTGATGATCAAGAATATTGGGAGGAAGTGATTACCCCTATAAATTCTTGTTCTGGTGATGCTGAGGATTGTGGTAATTGTGATTATACACAAGGAAATTATTGTACTGAATCTAAAGTCACAGGTGTACAGCCAACTTATGGAGATAACGCATGTCTTGATTTGAATTGCGATAATGGTGTAAAGCATGGTGAATCATGGTGTGTTTATGATTATGATTTAGATTCTATTGCCCCAGTTGGAACTAGGCATTTTGTTGCTACATGTTTGGAGGGCGAAGTATTCTTAGAGGGGTGTGCCGACTTTAACCAAGAGATTTGTATTCAAGGAAGTTCAGGTGATGTGTCAGTTTCAAAGTGTTATCCGAATGATTGGAGAAGTTGTGTTAATGCGAATGGAAGAGGGGATTACGCCCAAGTTAAAACAGGGTGTGATCAATTGCCGCAATGCCAAATGTTTAACGAATATTACGGAGTGGAGAATGTGAAAGAATCTCTGGGTGGTTTTTTCGCAGGTTTTGATCCAGCATTATTAAATACTCAACAGGGTGCAGCGGGAGGTATCGGATCGGGATCAAATGATAATATCCCCTATTGCATACCAAAATATACACCAGGGTTTCAATTTTGGAATTCTCAGACGAGTACATCCACTATTGGAAATGGGGGAAGCGCTGGGGAAACATCAGCAATTTGTTCGCTTTCAAGTTTTACATGTATTTCTAGAATGATGAGAGAATGTACATTAACAAGTTGTGATGGTTGGGAAGATATAGAAAATTGGGAATGTAATGTAAATGGCGATCATTCAACAATTAGAACTGTCGATTTGCCAAATCTAATGGCAGCTATGAATGAGAGATGTCGAGCACTGGGGACTTGTGGTACAAATATAGGGGTAGATGGGAATTTTGGGTTTGATGATGGATTTTCTTTAACAAGAGTAAAAATAGATGAAAATGGAGATCAAATAGATAATATAACATTAGCGGGTTATAATTTGACCAATAATTATCTCTCATCTATCATTTCATCTTCTGGATTAGTAAAAGCTGGGGATATGGATGTTATACCATATGGAATTGGCCTCATCGGGGAGGACAGTGGAGCAATCAGCGAACAAGTAACCGGTTCGGCAATTAACGCAGCTACAATTATTGCAGCCGCAATAGCAACATTTACTAATTACGAGAGTAGTTCTGAACAGACAATAAATTTAGTGGGTGGTTTGGCGACTACCGCGATTAGTCTTGCTGCGACTGGTTCGGGTGGTTTGGCCGGTGCTATTGGTAGCGGAGCGGGTTTAGCTGGAGGAGGTTATGCAGTTGCAATTGTAGCCGTGGGAGCTTTAATTGGATATCAGATAGGAAGTTTAATATCAGATAATCAAGATTGGAGTCCCCAAAAGGCAAACCAGTTTAATTTAGCAATGGCAGGAGTTGGTGGTGCTGTTGCTGGGACCCTAGTAACATATGCGGCTGCTACAAGTACTACTATTGGTGCTGGTGCTGTTGGTAGTGCTACTGTCGTTGGTGGTAGCGCTGCTGTCGCTGCTGGTGCTGGTGCTGCTGCTCCTGCTGCGACAGGCTTTTTTGCAAGTTTAGGTGCATTTGGTACATTGGGATTAATCGGTGCTGTGGCAGCATTGATATATGCAATTTATATGTCATTCTTTGACACATTCGATGAAACAAAATATTATATCCTACAATTTACATGTGAGGGGTGGGAACCTGCCAGGGGAGGAGACTGTAACGCTTGTAACGAAGATGTGCGACCATGTTCAGAAAATAGATGTCGTTCAATTGGTGCTAATTGTCGTTATTATAATGATTTGGGAGAGCCTGGAACCTGTGCTAGCATATCTGACACATGGCAGGCTATAATTGAACCATGGCAAGAAGTATTAACCGAGGACAATGTTTATACAAATGTTGGACAAGGCGGATTTTCAATCGAAGGGCCTTCTTCTGGCAACACAGTAAAGTCATGGGAACCTTTGGTGTTCGGGATAGAGACAGATAAAGATGCTGAATGTAAAATAGACATAACCCATACAGATGACTATACTTCAATGTTATATGATATGCAAAGTTTTGAATATAGACAGCATTTCGTGATAGTGAGTCAATTCGGAGAAGAAGGGACGTTGCCTATGCAAACAGGAGAAAATAATTATTATATTAGATGTATGAATTTTGCGGGAGAAATTAACGAAGCTGAATTCGCAGTTCAGTTCGATTTGAGTGATGAGCCAGACGTGACCCCCCCTATAATAATATCTGCTAACCCCGCTAACAATGGTTATTTGAAATATGGAGAAAACTCAACAGACCTTTATTTATCATTAAGCGAGCCGAGCGAGTGTAAAATTAATAATGGATTTGATTCATCATATGAAGCTATGGAGGTAAATATGAGTTGTGTAACTAACCCAAGTTTAGGGTTGATGGGCGAATGGCCGTGTTATGCCCCGCTTGATAACTTAATTAATAATCAAAATACATTTTATATAAAATGTTTAGATAAGCCAGGAACAAATGGTGAAGATGGTCAAAGAATGCTTTCCCCAACTTATATTTATAAAATTGACAAATGTTCTGAAGGATTAAATATAGACTCTATTAGTCCATTAAATGGGGAGATCCGTTCTGACACTGCGGGATCTGTGGAATTAAGTGTCCAAACATCAGGATGTGTTAATAATGGAGAGTCTACTTGTTATTATAATTTTGGTGCTGGCCCTGTTCAGTTTTTTACTACAAACTCTAGTATACATCGTCAAACTTTTGATACGTTGGGTGACGGAGATTATAGTATTGATATAAGTTGTATTGATACTGCAGGAAACGAAGTAAATGGGACCACTAATATCTCAGTAGAAATTGATAATAGTGCGCCACAGATAGTAAGATTGTATAATGATCACAATACATTGAGTGTTAGGACTGATGAAAAGGCAGCGTGCTCAATTAGTAACAATGCTTCCTTGGGTTGTAACTTTGAGATATTGGATAATGAATTAAAAACATTGACTACTTTTCCAGTTGTGGCCAATAACAATTATTTTGTTTCTTGTAAAGACGAATTTGGCAATAGAGATCCTTCCTGTAGTGAAGTATACATTGTAGAATAGTTGATTTTTTTCTAACCGTAATCTTTTAAAGCAGGTAATCTACAGTAGAATATGGTAAGAACTATTTCGGTGGACCACATGAGAAAGATTAAACGGGCAGTACCCAAGATAGAGGCAAAAGTAAAAATTCGTTTTTCGTTTGGATCGACCTTCGTGACTATCAAGGGCAAGGAGACAGTTGAGTTTATTGTTGAAAAAATTGTACAAGCTATTGATTTTGGATTTGAGATGGAAGACGCGTTTCTATTATTGGACACAAATTATTCATTAGAATTTATTGATATTAAAGAGCATACTCATAGAAAGAATTTGCACGATGTAAGAAGCCGAGTTATTGGTAGAAACGGTAAAGCTTTGAACACAATCGAAAATTTAACAGAGTCAGTTTTGGCTGTTAAAGATAACAGAGTTGGTTTAATTTCTAGGGCGGAGACTATTGGTAGTGTTGAACAAGCGATTGAATCTATTATTAGAGGTGCCAAGCATGGTAATGCCTTTGCTGCACTTGAAAGAGCTAATAGGGCCAGAAGAAAAGAGGCCTTTGGTGGGCAAGATTTGGGACTGAGGGATAAATCAGAAGATGAATTTTTAGATGAAGAAATTTAGAATTCTATAGTGGTAGCAAACCTTATAAGTGAATAATTTTTTTATTTTATATGAATGAATATTTCCCATCTCACGAAGAGTCTAATTGGTTAGTTTCCTATAGGCTAAATCCAGCTTTAACAGAGGCAGCTACAGCTAGAAGTCTCAGATCTAGATCTAGATGTTTGGATGATATTGCTGATGTTATCAATGATAAATCCTTTGATAAAAACGCATCAAGTGTCCAAGAATTGCAATAAGGCCTAAGTACTATCTATGACTCTATAAAATCATCTAGGGGAAGCATTGGGAATAAAGCTAGGGCATATATTTCTGTTAATAAAGTTAAATCTGTGTTAGAAGACGTGGATTCATCAACGGACGAGTATACCAAGTTTTTGTCTGACGTTTTTGCTAGTCGATTGCAATATAAAAATAGATTAAGTCTTGCTGCTGCGATAGTTGAAGAATCAAAGGTAAAAATTAAGCATCTTTATTCTACTGGTGACTTCCAGGAAGCTGAAAAATTAAGTTCATCGGTGGCAAACACTGTTTATGATTTCACTATAAACAATAAATATATTAAGAAAAATCTTGGAGACAAAAATGTTTTAGATATGGTTTTAAATCTGGAGAGAGGAGCATTATCAAGTCTCGGTTCTAATAAATTACATGACCTAGTCGGTTCTGTCCTAGAGGGAAACTATAGTAAATCTCGTAATTCCCTGAGCTCTAGGGCTAAGGGTGTCGTTCATGCTCCCAATATTTTAGATTTTGCAGAGAATAACTATTCTTTCAATAAGAATTATAAGAGGTCTGACTCCTGGAGAGTCACTATGGAAGAAAAGGCAATTGTTAGAGAAAATGAATTATTAAAACTTAAGAAAGATAAGATTAATGCTCCTAGCCTGGTAGATAAAACAATAACAAATAACTTTATCCAGGATATTGTTAATCCCCTAGTTGACAATATACCGATTTTAACTTCACCGAAAAAGAAAAATATGACGTATGCATTTTTAGACTATATATTGTGGTCTGCGAACCTTAGGACCCACCTGACTATTCCGAATATGAAAAGACGAGATTACATAACAGATGGTTTTGGTGTGTTATTTGGTGCTGTTGCAGATATCCCACGAACACTATCTAATTCTGTTAGAGAGATTCCTTATCTAGCAAAATATCTTTTTGGTTGTCTTAAGTGGAAAAGAAAAAAAAGTGTTAATGCCCTTTTCAGAGAGTGGGATAGAAAATAATTTTATAATGGCAGTAGATTTTAAAACTTAAGAATCTTAAGTAATCTAATGGAATATGAGAAAATTTGTAAAGCATATGAGGCATTGAGTTTAACATCCAAGGGCTTGGAGAAGACCAAAATCTTAGCAGAATTTTTAGATGGGATAGGTGAAAATCCAGAATATATCTATTTGTTTCAAGGAAGAGTTTTTCCTGACTATGATCCTAGGGAACTTGGTGTTTCTACGCAGATTTTAATTAAGGCGATCTCTAAATCTAGTGGGCATAGCGAATATAATATTATTTCTAAATTAAAAGAAGAGGGAGATTTGGGATTAGCAGTTTTTGAATTATTTGAAACAAAAAAACAACAAGGACTTTTTACCAAAAAATTAACAGTAGATATGGTTTTGTCTAATTTAAAGAAAATTCCAGATTTGGAAGGTAAAGGAACTGTCCAAACAAAAGTTGATTTAATTGTGGACCTTCTTCATTCGGCGAGTGCTATTGAATCTAAATATATTGCAAGGACTGTTATGGGAGATTTGAAGGTGGGTGTTGGTTCTGGAATAATTAGAGATTCTATTGTAGAATCTTGCTTCTCTCCTAAGACACAAGAAGAAAAAAAGAAATTTGCGGAAGAAGTTCAAACTGCTTATAACAAAGCAACAGACTTTGCAATCGTGTTGCAGAAAGCTCGGAAAAATAAACTTAGTGATATTGAGTTATCTGTCGGTAGGCCAGTTAGAGTTATGCTGTACCCTAAGGCTAAAGGTTCTGCTGACGCTTTTAGGATTGTTGGTAAACCTGCTACTTTCGAATATAAATATGATGGATTCCGTATGATGATTAATAAGGACGAGGAGGGGCATGTTAAATTATTCACCCGTAGATTAGAGGATGTGAGTCACCAATTCCCAGATTTGGTAAAATTTGTTGAAGATAATGTAAACGCTAAAAGTTTTATAATCGACTCAGAAGCAGTTGGTTATGACCCGAAAACCAATACGTATAAAGAATTCCAGGCTATTTCTCAAAGGATAAAGCGTAAATACGAAATTGAAAAGTTGATAAAAGAGTTGCCTGTCGGTCTTCGTGTTTTTGATATAATATATTTAGAGGGCGAGAGTTTGATAAACAAAGGGTATCAAGAAAGAAGAACTATCTTGGAGAATGTTGTACATGAGGATGACTGGAAAATAGAATTAGCGAAACAAATAACTACGGACAATGAAGACGAGGCTGAAGAATTTTTTAAAAAAGCAATTGACGAAGGTCAGGAGGGTCTGATGGTTAAAGGGCTAGACAAAATTTATAAGCCAGGGGCTAGAATTGGGTACGGTGTTAAGTGGAAGCCAGAAGACAATGATTTCGATTTGGTAATTACTGGTGCTGAATGGGGTACTGGAAAACGTGCTGGTACTTTAACGAGTTTTGATGTTGCATGTCAGGATGAGTCAGGAGAGCTATTAGATATTGGGAAGGTTTCTGGCGGCTTAAAAGAAAAGGAAGAGGAGGGATTAAGCTATGGTGAAATGACCGAAATGTTAACGCCAGAAATTATATCTGAAGAAGGGCGGCATATTAAGGTGAAACCATTATTGGTAGTAACTGTGCAATATCAAAATATACAGAAGTCTCCTAGCTATTCTTCTGGTTATGCACTTCGTTTTCCGAGGATTACTAGATTAAGGCCAGATAGAACGGCTGAAGACGTGGCGACAATTGGTGAAGTAGAGAAAGAAGTTATTGTTTAACTGTATAGATATGTTGCAACACCGCTAAAAATTCCTACGAGATTTAATAATGACGCTGCATCCATAATTTCTGGTCTTTTATTCTTATAGCTAATTGCCCCCAATGTACCTAATAAAAGTCCTTTCATGGCATATAGCCCAGGTGTCCCGAATGCTTCATACAAATTCCGATAGTGCAAAAAGAACTCCTCAGCTATTCCGCTATCGAATAATTCCCCTGAGAGATAACAGTCTGCTGCCCCACTGACTATAGCTAATAATCCCGCGTGAACGAATCGTTTGTCCATTTTCCGAAGACGCTACTATGCTTTTTATATTTTTCGGTTAATCCGAAGCCTTTATAAAGGGAATTCCTTTATAAAGGATATGAGCACAGCTAAAAAAGTAGTTAAAAAAAGTTCTTCTAGTAAAGCTAGCTCTTCTAAGAAAAAAAGCACTCTTGCGGTTCAAAATATCGTAGCTACTACATCCCTAGAAAAAGAAGTTTCTTTGTCTAAACTAGCAAGAACACAGCCAAATACTGAATATAATCCAGAAACTTTCCCCGGATTAGTTTTGAGGGTTAAAGAACCAAAGTCCGCTGTTTTAGTTTTTTCATCTGGTAATTTAGTTTGTACCGGTACTAAGTCTATTTCTCAAGTAAAGGATGTAGTTAATCAAGTTATAAAACAATTAAAGAAAGTAAACGTGAATGTAACTATTAAACCAAAGATTACAGTCCAGAATATAGTAGCTTCTGGAGCAATCAATTTAGCTCTTAACTTGAATACTTTATCTTTAGAACTTGAAAATACTGAATATGAGCCTGAACAATTTCCAGGCCTTGTTTACAAATTGGAGAAACCAACAGCTACTTTCTTATTATTTAGTAACGGGAAATTAGTCTGTACTGGTACAAAGAATAAGGCGGAGTTGGATGATTCCATGATACAGCTTAACAAAAATGTTAGAGCAGCCTTAAGGAGAATTAAGGAAATACAAAAGAAGAAAGCTGAAGAAGAAGATGACTTCTAGTTAAGTAATTAAACTCTTTTTTCTAAATTTAAATATGTCTATATATAGAGAATTTGTTTTAAGCAGTGGTCTTTCAATTAAAGCAGGTCGTGACGCTGTGACTAATGATTCCCTAGTGGAAGAATCTAACCCTAATGATATTTTATTACATACATTAGACCCGGGGAGTCCATTTGTGAATGTCGGAGAATCTCCTGGTAAGATGGAAATAAAAGAAGCTGCAATTTTTTGTGCTCTAAAAAGTCAGGCATGGAGAGACACTAAGAAAGATATAGGTGTGAATTGGTTCCATAAAAAAAATACAACTAAGGACAAAAGAGACAAGGCAGGTACTTGGCATACTAAACATCAAGAAAAAATAATTGTGAAAAAAGGCGATATATTGAAATTAGAAAAAGAACTCGCAGCTTAAATTTATATTTTTTTCCTCATTAGATAAATTACCCCAATCAATAATATTCCTGCTAACCATATCCATCCATGAGACATTGTTGACCCTAATAAAAGAACATTCTTGCTCGATTGTATTTGGAATTCTAATGGCATAATCCCAGCGATCCATTGAATTAATTTGGGTAGTGTTTGAGTGGGAAAGAATATCCCTGAAATAAGCATTAGTGGAAATGATATAGCTAAGGAGAATAACACGGCAAGACCTTCATTGTCAGCAATTAAGCCTATTAAGAGTCCCAAGAGGCCATCAATCACCGCAATTGAGATAACCAATTCCAATACCCCAAGAATGTTAAATTGATACTGATTTTGGAATGTTAAAAATAGCATTAGAATTATCGCGAATTGAATCAAAACTAATAACACCATAAACACTAACTTCGCCAAAATATAATTTAGAACAGTTGTAGACGACTTTACCCTCATGATGAAGTTAGATTTTTTATCATAAATAATTGAGGTTGACGCTAACATTAGTATGAGGAATAAAATTAATATTGGTGCTATAAATATTATCCCAGCACTTTTTCCAACTTCTCCTGAATATAATGGATTGTGGTTAACATAAATCGGGTCTACTAAAAATTCAGTATCTAGTTCTTCTACATTTCTCAAATTTATATCCAACTCTCTTAATCTCCCTTCGTCAAAATCTAGACCGATTTCTTCTCCGATTAGTATTATCCCAGTCCTAGTAGCTCCAGTTTTACTGCCTAATTCTTCGTTTAAAGAATCTATTATTTGGGTTTTTAATGGTTTAAGGGCAGAATCTAGTTTCCAGCTAATAAGTCCTGCAAAGCTAACATCAGTATTATCATAATAAATGTCTATTTTTGATTGTTTCAGATTCTCTATATTTTTACTAAAGCCTGCTGAGATTATGATCCCTAAAGGGTATTGTCCAGTGTTAATCCCCTCTAGCAATGTTTCGTGGCAATTGTCTTTATCTAGTATTATTGGATTAAAATTATCTATTCTATATATTGAGTCTGATAAATCTCCTAAGTCATCATTACAAACTCCAATATCTATTGTATAATCCGCTGGTTGTAGGGCGAATAAGAATAGTCCCGCAATTACTAACGGCAACAAGATAAAAATACCCAAATAATTTTTTCTTTTATATAAAAGCATTAGATCTTTTTTCAAATAACTATAGAATTTAAACGCACTTTTTGGGATTAATTTTTCGTATTTCATTCTTTCATAAAAATTTCATCTAGATTGGGCTCTCTGACACCAATATTTTGAAATTTCAAATTTAATTTTTTAAAAAACATTTCTATTTTTTGTTGTTGCACATGGTCATTAATGCCAAACATAATATATTTTTCATAAGCATCTAGTATTTCTAAATCATGAAGAGCACAATATTTTTTTAGTTTACTAAATGCATCTTTAGATAAATATGTGAACCTATATTCTAAAAGATAATGGATTCTTAGTTTTGTTTTTAGTTTCTCTAAATTCCCAGAGAAAAAAACACTTCCATCTTTCAATATAATGATCCTATCCACATGTTCCTGTATTTCTGTTAATAAATGAGATGTTAAAATTATGGATTTGCCATTCTTTTTTAATCTGTTTAGAAAATGCCAAAGAAGTCTTCTATTTTTAAAATCTAGTCCGACAAAGGGTTCATCCAAAATTAATAAATCTGGATTATGTAATAGCGATAAAACAATGTTAAACCTAACACGCTGTCCACCCGATAGCTCGTCTGGCTTTTTTTCTAATGATTCGTCTAACTTCAACATCCCTAAATATTCTTCTGCTGCGGCTAATGCTCTTGACTCTCTTATGCCAGAATTTAAACCCATAATTTTTATGTTGTCTTTAAGATTTAGATCAGGTATGAACGAATTCTCCTGAGGAACAAATCCTATTCTAGATTTTTTTAAAAACTTAGGTTTCCCAAATATTTTTATCTTCCCGCTATATCCAAGTGTGATAATTCCCCCGATCAATTTTAAGAGAGTGGACTTGCCAGACCCAGATTTTCCAATAATTGCGACTAATTCCCCAGATTTTAGATCTAAATCTACGTTTTTCAATACATTGTAATTTGAATATCCAAACCCAACACCTCTAGTCGAGAGCGGATTTTTAGTCTTCTTTTTTTTGCCTCTTTTGCCCCAACGGGGTACACGGCCTTGTGCGAAAATCATAATTATAAAAGGAAGGCTACTATTTTAAGGGTTTCGTCAAGCCTTATAAAGGCTATTCGTTTATGACATATCATGAGATTAAGCCCTATTAAGCGACTGCAAATTGGAAAGAATGGGTTAACACCTGAGTTTATTGACCAAGTAAAGGTATTGTTTGTTAAACAAAAAATCCTTAAGATAAACATACTGAAAAGTGCATGCCGAGATAAAGCTGAAGCTGAAAAAATGGCGGATGAGTTAATCGAAGCCCTGGGTAGAAAATATAAGTATAAACTCGTGGGTTATGTTATCACGTTACTGCAATTTAGAAAAAACCAAAGATAATTATTTTTTAACAGCTTTTTTAACTATTTTCTTCCTTTTCTTGATATTCTTTTTAACTGCTTTTTTAACTGACTTATTTTCTTGATGTTTTGTCTTTCTTATCTTTTTAGTCTCTTTATTCACTATTTTCTCTCTTTTCGTCGGATTTTTCTTTTCTTTTCCGTTAATTAAAACTTCTAATCTCTTCTCTAGTACTGGTATTTCAGATTTAACATTCTCGAGCCTTCTTTTATAATTCTCAGATCTAATATTATATACTAAACCGGAAATTATGGCTTTTTTGAAGCGATCTTCCTGTGTCTTTCTTAATAAAGAATCTAGGGATGTTAACTCGTTTTTTAGCTTTTTTATTTTCTTCCTTAATTTAACTTTATTCATCTTACTTTTGATACTTAGTCCGATCATTATAAAGACCAATAATAATAAGATTAACCATGCTCCGTAAGTTTGGAAAAAACTCTTACTGGAATTTAATAATAAATTGGCAGTGGACTCTTCTGATTTTATTTTTTCTATTTCTGACTCTCCAGTTATTAAAAATTCGCGAGTTTCAGAATATCTTTCTGAATTAAATGAGTTATACACTTGTTCTAAAATTTGTTTTACACTGCTGGGATTAAACCCGTCACTCTCCAATGTCCTCACCTTTAACTCAAATATTATTATCTCATCAGATATAGAAAATGCAGATTCCTTTGCTTCCCTGATATTCTCAGTATATATTAAAACATCATCATACCTGAGTGAGTTATAATTAATAAGTCTTAGAGCTTGAGACGCTTCAGCCTTGCTTAAGTAAGTAGAGCTAGAATTCTTCAGTATGGAAACATAGTCTAATTGCATAATTAAATTCTCAGCTTCCTTTAATTGATCATTGACATAATTTACAGACAGCTCACTCTCCACCATTAGCGAAATATCAGTCTGGGCTCCTTGAATGGCGGCTAATGCATCTTCATAACTTATATCTTCAGCTAGGCATGTTCCAACCATGAAAATTAGAATTAAGATAGCGACATTTATTTTTACATTCATTTTTTATTTCCCTCTTTCCCTAGTTTACTTGTTATTCTTTCATTTTCAATTTCTGCTAATCTCGCATTTAAAGCGTTGAACTGAGTCTTATATTCAGTCTCGCCTATCTTCTTATTTTTATAAAATTTGATTTGGATATGTCTGATATCTCTTTCAACCTGAGTTTTCTCCTTATCAAGATCTTTAATTATAGCATCACTGCTCAATAGCCTAATTCGCTTATGTCTAAGTTTGACTCTTTCTCTTCTGATAGATGCCATTTTTTTGTTGGTCAAATTGATTAACCTTTGATAATCTGTTTGTGACATTTTCCCAGCAAAATATACCTTTTGCCCCCTGATTAATTTGGAGCGCAATTCCTTTTCTTCATTCCCTATATCCATTATTCTTTGCTTCACATGCGCAATTTTTCTCCTCCTGTGTATCCATACAAACAATAATATAGCTACGATTAATGTAATTATTATATATGGCCAATAAAGATAGATAAATATTATTGGGTTCCCTTTTCTCTCAAGAATTAATAATTCCCTTGCGCTTTGTGCTCTCTCTAGCGCAGTTTCATAGTCTCCCCTGGAATATGCAGCGTAAGAAAGCTGGATCAAATTGGAAATTTCTTGATTCGAAAAAACATTATCCTGCACTATTAACTTTTCAAGTTCTGCATTGTCAATTTCAAACACGGCGTTACCTACAAGCAAATGAGTTTTTTTTGGTTCGATCATAGCATTCACTATTCTAAAAAGTAAATTATTCGTTTTTTCTGCTGTTTCTTTCGCGTTAATAATTTCCATACTTAAAGAATATGATTTTTTATTTTGCCTAGATATTAATTCATCGTTAGCAGACTCCAATATCCTCTCCAGACCCAAGGTGTTTAATCCATTTTCTTTCATTTCTCCTAGTGCATCTTTTGCCTCAAAAAATATTTCCTGAGCATCAATAGTAGAGATTTCCTCTATGATTAATAATATATTTTGCTTCTCGCTATAGCCTATTTCGCTAGTTCCCCTAACCTTCATTCCAGAAATTCTAGCTATTAGACTGCGTTCTTCGAATGATTTATATTCTGGAGCAGATAATTTAACGGTGAATGATTTTGATTCTCCGTATTCAACATTTCTTATTATACTTGGGTTTATACTAAAATATTGTTCAGAAAAGCCAGTTAGTGTAATCGTCAAGTCTTCTAGAGTATAGTTTGGATATATATTTTCAACTGTAATTTCAAACTCTTCCCCTTCGCCTCGAACTACTTCGACAGTCCTGTCATAAACTATTTCAGATATTCCTCCTCCTGCAGTACCACCAGACCCACCACCAGACCCGCCACCTGTTCCTGGAACTATGGTCACACTCGGAGCTGTAATACTAATTTCTCTACTCGTATTAGAGTCATATCCACCTGATGAATTTGAGCTTGCAGAAATTGTTGTTGCACCAGCAGTAGTAGAAGATGCAACATTTACTGTAATATTATTCCAGAGTATTTGATCTATATCTAAACTTGAAACATTTGTACTTAAAGAGCCAGAAAGAATAGTAAATCCGGAAGGTAATGTCCAATTTAGAGTAACATTTGATGCAGCAGCAGTTCCAGAATTGATAACCCTTGTTTTATAGCTAATATTTGTATCTCCCTGAGTTGGGGTGGAATCATAATCGACAATGCTAACATCTAAACTAGGCACTAAAGTGGTAGTTGAAATTCTTAGTATACCACTGATGTTGGATTCGCTTGGGACTGCACTTGCATTAACTGAATCTGTTCGAATAATTAAACTGAAGTCTCCTGCTAACCAATTGGTATCACTAGTCGAAGATACCTCAATTATTTTAACTTCTTTTGGCGAAAGACTAAACGGTTCTGTTTCATTATAAGCTATTCTTGACCAAGTATTACCACTCAAATTATTAATGGTATTCAAATCGAAAGTCAAATCGAAATCCCCAGTATTATTTATAACTAAGTCTACAAGGTGTGCAGTGTTGCCTGCAATAACGGCAATTGTCCCGAAGTCGTTTGGTGAGATAGTCCAATTCCAATCATAGAAAACTGAAATATTTGTTTCGCTGTAATTTGTAGTAAGCCCACCGGTATCGTTTGCTTGGATAAAAAATTTCCAAATATCTTCGGTATCCGGTGTAAAGTTAGCACTAAATAAAGTACTTACATTTGTCATTTCAATATTCTGCCAAGGCCCAGTGGAGTTTGAGTATATCAGGAAAACCTTATCTAAATTTTGGTCACTAACGTTCACACTTACAGAAATGGAAACATTGGGGTCAAGCCGACTACTTTCATTTGGAGAATAAACTAAGTTGGTTATGATTGGATATCCAGAACTATCGTTCACAGTAAAATCAAATGTGGACGTAAGGTTTGAATTCCCGGCGGAATCATTCATGAAGAAAGAATAATTGATAACTCCAGGGAAGGAAGGCACCCAAGAATAGCTCCATGTTCCGCTAGAGGAGTCACCTGAGGAAAGTGCCATTGTATGATTCTGTGAATCAAATTCTAATAAGACAGTGTCAACACCAGAGACGGCATCATTTATATCTATAGTAATTGTTTCAGTATTAGATAGATTAATTGGATCGGTCTCGCCAATGGACGAGTAAGCTGGAGAAGTGGTGTCTACACTGAAAGAAACCTTAGAAGAACTTCCAATATTATTTAAGCTGTCATTAGCATAAATGGTGATGTTATAATCCCCATCAGTTTCAGTAAGCTCAGCTCTATACTCAAAATGATCAAAAACTTTAAACAAAAGATCTTTTGTGTTGTCATTGCTATAGTTTCCTCCGGAATAAGGATTACTCGTGTTGGACATCCAGAAATAAAAGTTTGGTGCAGAAGAGCTTGGGCTCATAAATAGCCAGTATGTTGTTCCAGCGCTTAAACTCGCTGTTTGATTTAAGCTTAAATTAATCCAGCTATAACCAGTTAAAACATTGGCACTGTTTATTGTCGCCTCAGCTAAAATTGTTGAACCGGGAGTATTCCCTGCGTCGTTTCTTACTTGAAGTGTTACGCCAGACCCTCCAGCTAAATTTTTCTTTAAATAAATTGAAACATCTCTAACGCTCATATCTTCTCCGGGTGTGAATGACTGTGAAAGGTTGGCAAAACTAATATCATCTTCATCATCATCTCCAATTAGAGAATTTCCTACAAAGAGATTATCTTCTAAGCTGAAAGAGGTATTGACACCATTTAATTCATACCATACGTTATCTAGACTATCTTCCCCACTGACACTAAAATTTAAATTAAAGGTGCTAGAAGAAATATTTTCGTTATCCGAAGGTGCGCTAATGCTGATTGCGGCAGTACCTAAATCTAAAGTTATCGTTCTTGTTTCTGTGTAATTTGTATTCCCGCTGGTATCATTAGCGCTGGCATTTAGGTAATATGTCCCATCAGTCAAACTAGTAAAATTGTTGAATAATGATCCGCTAGATGAACTTACAGTTCCTACTAACTCAGTTGAATTATATAGTGAAAGAATAACCGTGTCAAGCCCCCCAAGGTCATAAGAACTAACGTTTGCCCAAATGGAATCCAGTGCAAAGTTACCAGAGGAAGTTGTTGGACTGACGAAATCTATTGTTGGACTTAAAACATCATTAACAGTAAAGTTTGAAGCTGTAGAATTATAGTTTCCATTAACGTCGGTTGCATTAAAGACAACTTGATACGCCCCTGGATAACTCGTATTCGTAAAACTAGATTCATAATACCAAGCAGTTCCATTAAAAGTTAAATTAATAGTTTGAGAAGATAATGCCCAACTAACATTCGCACTTACTGCAGAAGCATTCTCATCTATGTCTACAAAAAGAGCTACTGGTTGAGATTGATTGTAAACTGTATTTTGCTGAGGCAATAACTCTGCTAAATTGAATTGAGGAGAGGAAGTTTCTATAGTATAAATAACAATATCATATCCTAGATTTCCAAAACTATCATTACAATAAACTGTCCAAGTGTTTGCTCCTTCTGTTGAAACAACCCCTGTGAAATTTATCCCAGCTGCAACACTTGATGAATTAGTTACTCCACTATCTACTGAGTACCAACAAGACTCTCCGCTAGAATCAATAACTGAATAATTCAATCCTGAGACATCATAATTATAAGTTAAATTCCCAGGGTAAAGAATATTCACTACTGGTAGACTTGTGTCTAAGGTAACATTCCTTGTATCTGTAGAATTAACATTTCCAGCATGATCATAAACAGTAGCATTAAAATAATATTCTCCATTTAGATTGCTAAAATTAATATAATTTGGGCTTGAGCTAGTGGTGGATGAATTAACTAAATTATGTGATGAGTCATATAGGTTGATTGTGATATTCAATATACCAAGTCCAGAATCAGATGCAGTTACATTAATTAAAAGATAATTTCTATTTAGCAAATCTCCTGAAGTTTCACTAGGGGAAGCATATTCAATTAGGGGATTCTCTGTATCTTTTAGGAAGGTGATATCTGTAGAATTAACATTTCCTGCAGTATCATTACAATAAACTGTCCAAGTGTTCGTTCCTTCAGTTGAAACAACTCCGGCAAAATTTACCCCAGCCACCACACTTGATGAATTAGTTGCCCCATCATCTATAGAATACCAGCAATTATCTAGATTGATATCACTAGCAGTATAATTCAATTCTGAAACATTTGTGCTATAATTCGCATTCATTGGATAATCTATTGAAATCAAGGGTTTAATCGTGTCAACCACAAATAATATATTTTCACTTGTTTCTGTCCCAACGCTATTGTTAGCATATGCTTTCAAAGTATTAGAGCCCTCAGGGAACGTTCTATAAACTGCGGAAACATATGTCTCGTTAGCTCCACTTAAATTTGTAAACCAGGTTGTATTTCCGTTGCTTGTCAAATTTACAAGAATAGTCGCGTTTGAATAAGTTATATTTTCTGGGGAATCTATTGTCAGTATTGGAATAGATGTATCAATCCAGAAAATAACGCTTGTAGTATTCACATGTCCAAGACTATCATTAGCATATGCTTTCAAAGTATTAGAGCCCTCAGGGAACGTTCTATAAACTGCGGAAGTATACGTCTCGTTAACACCACTTGAATTTGTGAACCAGATAGTATCAACTCCAACTCCAAGATCTGAAGAACTAATATTAACTAACTGAGTCTGATTATTGTAGCTGGTATTTTCTGGAGCAATAATTCCAACAAACGGCTCAAGCGTGTCCAATGTAATAGTTCTTGTATCTGTAGAATTTTCATTTCCCGCAGTATCATTTACTGTAACATTATATGTATACGCTCCATCTAAAAGACCAGTCCAATTTATACTCCTAGCAACTCCACCATAGGATGTAGAATTAACTTCCCCACTAGAATTATACAGCCTGAAAATGATTGTATCTTCATTCACCTCAGTTACACTAACATTAACAAATACATTAGACTGAGAAAGATTAGCATAATCTATTTCTGTTCCAATGCCATAACTAATTTGAGGGTATATAGTATCTTTTGAATAACTAATAGCTGAAGAATTAATATTCCCAAAACTATCATTACAATAAACTGTCCAAGTGTTTGCTCCTTCTGTTGAAACAACCCCTGTGAAGTTTATCCCAGCTGCAACACTTGATGAATTACTCACCCCGTCATCTATAGAGTACCAGCAACTACCTAGGTTAACATCGCTAGCTGTATAATTCAATTCCGAAACATTGATACTGTAATTCGCATTAACTGGATAACTTATTGAAACTAATGGATAGACAGTGTCTTTCCAAAATGTTACGCTACTAGAATTTTCATTTCCAACACTGTCATTTGTGTATACTGTCCAGATGTTAGACCCTTCTTCACTAACTAAACCAGTCAAATTTATTCCACAGGTCACACTAATATTACTTACCCCAGCATCTAGAGAATACCAACAACTATCTAGATTGATATCGCTAGTAGTATAATTAAATTCTGAAACATTCGTACTATAATTAACATTAACTGGATAATTTATTGAAACCAGAGGGTAAGTATTATCTATTTCAAAAATAACACTTTCTGTATGGTTAACATTCCCAACACTATCATTACAATAGGCTTCTAAGGTGTAAACGCCATCTACTATGGAACTATTGGTATAGGTAAATTCAATATTCCCGTTATTTGTCATACTAACATTATTTACTCCACCGTCGATACTATATTCACAATATCCCGCCTCATCTAAAGTAATATTTACGTCTAGTCGAGTATAATTTTGGGAAGTTGGAGAATTAATACTAACTTCTGGGTTTGTTGTGTCCAATGTAATAGTCCTCGTTTGTGTCGAGTTTACATTCCCAGCAGTATCGTTTACAGTAACATTATATGCATATGTCCCATCTAGAAGACCAGTCCAGTTTATGTTCCTCACAACTCCATTATAAGATGTAGAATTAACTTCCCCACTAGAATTATATAATCTGAAAATGATTGTATCTTCATTCACCTCAGTTACACTAACATTAACAAATACATTAGACTGAGAAAGATTAGCATAATCTATTTCTGTTCCAAGACCATAATCAATTTGAGGATTAATAGTATCTATAAGGAAAACAACGCTTGTCGAGTTTGTATTACCAAAACTATCGTTTGCATATGCTAAAAGGGTATTGGACCCCTCGTCAAATGTTTTTAGAATAGGGGCTGTATACGTTTCATTTTGCCCACTAGGGTTTGTGAACCATATAGAATCTAAATTAGTGTCTGAGGCTGACAAGAAAACAATTTGCTGTAAATTGTCGTATGTCGTGTTAGCAGGAGAAGTAATAGATATACCTGGGTTTGTTGTATCTTTAATGAAAGTTATGCTACTGATATTCTCACTACCACTAGTGTCATTACAATAAACTGTCCAAGTGTTAGAGCCTTCCACGGAAACAACTCCAGTAAAGTTTACCCCAGCCACCACGCTTGATGAATTAGTCACCCCATTATCTGTTGAATACCAGCAACTGTCTGGAGAAATATCACTAGTAGTATAATTCAATTCTGAAACATCCACGTTATAATTTATTGCTTGCGGATAGTCTATTGAAACTTGTGGTGGGCTTAGGTCTACTGTGAAAAATGTTTGAATTGAATTATTTGTGTTGCCTACAGTATCATTTGCATAGATTGTGATGTTATTTAATCCTTCAATAGAAGTGATGCTCGTAGAATACTTATAAGAATCAAAAATTTGGAATACTAAATCTTGACCAAAATTTCCACCGTTCCGGTTATATTCTCCATCAGGATAAGAGTTAGAACTATTTAATTCCCATTCATAATAGTTCACTGCGTCGCCCTCTGATGTTAAAGAAATCCAATATTTTGATCCAGAAAACAAACTAATGGTTTGGTTAAGCCTTATCGTTACCCAAGAATATGGAAAGCTTACGTGTTCGTTATATATATTCCCCTCAGCTAAGACTACGCCAGAAGGAGTATCTCCTGCGTCTGTTTTAATTTGTATTTTTGGATTTGTGAGTCCGTTATTTATTTTTTGTAATCTAAGGTGAACATTACTAATATTCATAGCTTCAGTTGGAGTGAATGACTGAGAAATGTTAGCATTAATGTTATTTGCGTCACTCCCAGTTCCAATCACATCATTTGTGATATTAAGTCTTTCGTTCAAGGGGATGCTAATATTACCGGCCCCATTTAAAGAATAAGATAGTGAAGACATCAAACTATAATCAAAAACTGATAGATTAAGATCTATTTCTGTGGAAGAATGGAACGATGAATTTAGTGGATGCCTAATAACTACATTTGGCTTGATTGTATCAATAAAAAAACTGACTGTTGAACTATCTATATTCCCCGCACTATCATTTATCCAGATAGTAACGCTATGCGCCCCCTCGCTCCAAACGGTAGAGGTTATGTTTTCGCAATTTGTAAGAGTCGTGTTAACACTCATCGAGTCATTTGAATACCAACAAGAGTCGATTTCAGTGGTTGTGTCTATAGCGGTATAATTAACATCCAAACCAGTATCACCACTACTAAGCCCATTCGCTGGATATACAATATCTAGCACTGGATCTGTGGAATCAGCTGTATAAGTTATATTTACTGCAGGAGAATATAAATCTCCATCATAAATCCTACAAAATTCCGTATAGTTAGTATTTGTTATAGGAGTATCAAAACTACACGATAATGCATAAGGATATCCAGAATCACCTGAGACCCCTCCTGTGCAATTATTATTTGCAGCTGTTGGAGCATTATCGTTGCTACAATATATAAGTAATCCATCTCCATCAGTATCATTTAGACCATTAGTCGTGGTATTTGCATAAAATGTGATTGTATCTCCGCCCTTAATTATTGCATGACTTGCAGTGACGTTATCTATGGTCGGAGCAGTATTAACACTAATATTCAACCGGCTTGATTGCTCTATGGCATTAGACTTCCCCTCTTCTGAATACCAGTAACTCACATCGTTGCTTAAAGCATCAGTGTCTGGAGTTATTAAATATTGAAACCCCTCATATGTCGCCCCACCTTTCGCGGCCTTCCATTCGGCCCCTGCCGCGGTTGGATTTGTAATTCTAATATCATTTCCATTAAAAGCAACAGTACATGCAATATTACCATTCTTGTTATCGCCCGCAGAATCATAAACTACACAATTCCCAGCATCATTTAATGTGGGATTAGTTCCAAATAAACTACCAGCACTACCCATAACTCCAACATGATCTACATAATCATCTGGATCATTTTCCCATTTAGCGTCATTACCTCCAGCAATTTCTCTAATCGAGGCCTGGACCCTATAAGTTGTCCCTGGATGAATCGGGTTGGAAGCGCAAGTCGAAATAGTAGCATCTGTGTCACTTATACTAACAGTACATACTAAAGTCCCTGAGTCCCAAGTCCATGAAGAACTTTCATAAATACTAAAGCTTGCTCCAGGAGTAAAACTAATATCTGCAGGTAATCCTCCAGCATTAGTCATCCCAATTAGGGAATAACTACATAAAAATATGAACAATAAAATAAATAGCTTTTTCATTGTAATATTAATCCATCGAATATTTTCACATCGACGTTCCTCCATTTCTCAATTGTTTTTACTGCTAAAGATTCTATAGGGTTATAATCATCAGTTATAATGATCCCATTATTAACATTAATTTTTGTAAGATTCAAATTACTATCTGTTGCATAAAACACATTGTTCCCAAAGTCATCATCAGTATAGCTAACATAAACATTTTCAAAAACTTCATCCAAAGTAGAATGTATACTTTTGAATAAATCGTCATTATAATAGCCAACTATATTTATAGCCACTATCCCATCTTCATTTTTTAAAGTTTCTTTGATCTCCGTAAATGATTCTAAGGAAAAGATATAAGGGTAGATAGAGTATCCATTAAAAGCATCTAGAAAAACTATATCATATTTCTTGTCTGTATTTCTTATATAGTGTCTTCCCTCGTCTACAATAACATTGCCTTCGAAATCAAAATAATCCCTTGCTATATCTACTATCTTCCTGTCTAGTTCTACATTATCAATCTCAACGCCATAGTCCTTTAGGATTGAGTCCATTCCACCACCACCTAGTCCAATAAATAATATTTCTTCTGGATTAGGGTGAAGTTCAACTGCATCCTCAAATAGTCCTAAATATTCATAATTAAAACTCCCATCCCTTAAATCAAGGCTGGCCTGTGTCCCTCCATTAACAAGTAAATATCTCATACTTCCCATATCGACAACTTGTAATTTTGAGTAAGCGCTTTCGGTTTCATAAACAATATTAATACCGTCGTCCAATGTTGGCTGAGCTACGAGTAGGTTCATAGACGATATCAAGAGAAATAATATCAGAATACCACCACCAAACGATTTTTTATTATTGTATACAAACCATCCAAGAGATAATAGTATTAATATTCCCCCGGATAGATAAATTATTGAATTAATCCCCATATTCGGTATTAAATAAAATCCAGCAGCTATAGCTCCTAGGACTGATCCTAAAGTAGATACTCCGTATAAATTCCCAGCGCTAGAACCCATATCCCCTAACCGTTTAGTTTTCAATTTTATAGCATATGGTGCAACCATTCCAAGTAATGCTAATGGTGCTCCAAATAATAACACTGTACTAACTAATGACCCAAATCTGGATCCAAGACCATTTGTATTTACTAAAACTAAATTTTGTATAATAGGTATAATAATAATTAAAAGAGCTGCTAAGGAAATTATTTTATAGAATAAATTTGTATCTAACTTTCTATCTGCTAATTGTCCACCTGCAAAATACCCTAATGCTAAGGCTGTTAATGTTACTGCAATTAATGAAGACCAAACATAAATTGTTGTCCCGTAATATGGTGCAATAATCCTGGTGCCTAATATTTCTAAGGTTAAAATAACTGCTCCAATTATAAAAGCAGTTAAATATAGATAAAATTTACTGATATTGTTATCAATTTTCATTTTTTTACCCTCCTGTTTTTAATTATTAACTCAATCTCTTCCTTCATTAACCTTTCAACCCTTTTGGAGACAACAATATCTTGTTCATCACAAGCTTTCTGGAATTTTCCATATACAGAATCATCGAGACTTAGTGTCACTCTTTTTTGCATAATTTATTAAGACGAATATCTTATTTAAATGTTTACATTTAAATGTAATTAAATATATACATGTAATTGTATGTAATTGTATGTAATTGTATGTATAATCAATATTCTATAGCGGTCTTGTTTCTCAGTGCTTCTTTTTTTTGTAGCTAAATCTAATTCAGTCTATCAAACCAAATAATATCATGCATCCAAATTTTTAAAAAAATAATAAAGTGAATAGTAAAATATCATTAATCTGAAGAACAAATTCCATTTTTACGCCATTAGGTGCCTTGAGCCTAACATTTATAATATTCAAAATACTTATATTACTATGGATAGCGAGGCATTTTTCAGGATAAAAAGTTGGTCGAAATTAATAGGTCTACTCTATCTTTTTATTTTATCTATTGAAATTTTAAAAAAATTCTCTGGCCTTTTAGCACCACAAATTAAAAATTTCCTTTTATTTGAGTTAAATCCCATAAAGGCTGTTTGCGCGGGGTGGTTTGCAACATCCGTTGCTCAGTCATCAGGCGCGGTTGCCTCTCTAGCCTCTAGCCTTGCAGGCTCAGGTGCAATATCAATAACAATGGTTGTATATATATTGGTCGGAGCAATCCTAGGAACAACAATTACCCCCCTAATTATTTCATTAATCACAAAAGCTAAGGATAAAAAAGATTTTAGGCATGGATTTGAAATAGCAATATGTTATTCTATCTATACAGGATTATTGGTAGTAATTGTTTTTATCTTAGAATATTTCTTGAAATTCTTTTCTAGGAGTTCTGTTTATCTGGCAAATTTAACTTATGATAAAATAGCATTTTTGAAAATACCAGGAGTGGTTGATATTGTAACATTCCCAATTTTAGCGCTTTTGAATTCTAAAATTGATGTGATACCGGGCCTTCTTATCGGGTTTTTATTATTGATTTTTACAATTAGACTTATTGGTCATAGCGTAGTAGAAGTTTTGGGGGGGAAAGAAAAAACTAGATTATTCATAAATAAAAATTTTAAATCTAAAACTAGATCTTATATATTGGGAGTGGTAATTACTGGAGTTATATTCTCTTCAAGTGTGACCATAGGACTTTTGGTTCCCCTGGCTGCTTCTAGAGTTATCAGTCTTAAGAAATCAATCCCATTTATCCTAGGGGCCAATTTGGGAACTACAACAGATGTGATATTGGCAGCATTGATCATTGGAAATCCCAATGCTTTAGCGACTGCAATTGTATTGTTGTCTTTCTCAATTATTGGTTCTATAATTTTCTTGCCCAATACTGAGTTTTTGTTTAAATCGACAAAATATCTTTCTAAGAAGCTGTTAAAGGTTTCTAGAGAAAAAGCGTTTTATTTATTATTGGCATTTATATTGATACCATTATTAATATTGTTATTATTTTAGTTTTTAAAAATACGCGAGTGCTTTCCTAATATGTGTTTTATTTTTCATACCCAAAAGATAAGAATCTACAAATTTTAGGGATTTCGCGAATTTTATTCTTTGATCATATTCTTTAACGTGCTTTCCAGCACCCAAGAGTTTCATGCCTAGAATTACCTTGCCTTCTTTGTGTTGTTTTTTTAGTGCCGAGAGCATCTCTTTCAACGTTCCGTGTTCAATATAGAGCTCATTAATTGAAGCTAAAATCACATCTACATCTTTTCCGGCTTGATTAACTAATTCTGGGGAAGAGTGTGTTGAAAATCCAATACTTTTTATTGTTCCTTTCTTTTTGTATTTCTTTAAAACTCTCCAAGCCCCCTGTCTCTTCTTCCATTCATCAACAGTAGATACATGATGCAATAATACAACATCAATATATGTAGTTTTTAATTCTCTTAAAAATCTTTTAATGTCTTTCTCGGACTCTTTTTTGGTAAATGCTAGTGTTTTGGTCTGTAGGACTATATTCTCTCTTTCAACTGCTTCTAAAGCCTTAGAAACCACCTCGTGGGTTCCATATTGGTCGGCAGTATCCCAAAAATTAATTCCCTTGTTGAATGCGTAGATTAAGAGTGAGGGATCATTTTCATATCTTGGCAAAGCCCCAGTTCCGTAGCAAAAATTGGGAACGCTAGTAAAAGTTCCTGGAAAATTCTTATTTTTCATTTAAGTAATTGCTTTATCCTTCTTAGGAATAAATTTATATCTGTTGGCTCCTCAATGGAGCCGATTACATTTTTATATAGTTTTAATTCACTTACTGGGATATCTTCCGTCATAAGGTATGCCACTTTTATATTTTTCTCATGTGCAATTTCAATTATTTTATCCCTAGGCATTAATCCATCCAAAATCACTAAATCAATACGATTATTTATTTTTTTTATGTATTCGTCGAAAGACGCAATCGGTGTTACTTTGTATCCATTTTTTTCAAGAAGCGTTTGGATGGTAAACCTTGTATCTGCGTTTTTGTGCATTAACATTATATGTTTCATAATCTACCACTTCCTTGTTGCGCGTTTAACAGCCTTTAGAAATTTTTTAACACCACTAGGACTTTCGCTGAACGCTATTACATTTGTGAATAATCCATCACTTACTCCGAGTGTGTTTTTAGTTAAAAGATACTGTATATTGGGACTGTCTCCAACTGCTGTTATAATTTTGTTTCTAGGGAACAAAGCTTCTATTAAAATTAAATTTACACCATCATCTTTTAACTTATCTAAACATTCCTCCTGAGTTGTAGCTGTTAGAACAACATAATTTTTTATTTCTAAGGCTGACTTTATTGAAAGAAGAGTATGAGGGTCATCCATAACTAGCATAATTACTTTTGCCATTTTATGCCCCTAGATATTTTTTTAATTTTGTCTTGAATGTTTTGTTATTAATTGGCTTTTCTATATAATCTAGTGGTTTTAATTTTTTAATAATACCCTTACCATTTCTACTAGGACTTACAACGGACAAGAAAATAACTTTTTGATCTTTAATCTTTGAATCTTCTCTAATTTTTTTCAAAGTTTCTATTCCAGAAATCTTTGGCATAAGTATGTCCAAAAGAACTAAGTCATACTTTGATTTTTTTAACATTGAAATAGCTTTTTTCCCATTGTCTATAGTTTCAGCTTCGTAACCCATAGACTCAACCAACATTTGCATAGACTCTAGAATATCGTATTCATCGTCAATAATTAGAACTTTTGCCATCTTTTTCTACTTTTTAAGTGTCCTCTCCTTTTTTAATCTTTCGGTTGGTATTGTGAAATAAAATTCGCTACCCTCCCCAAGTTTGCTTTTAATATTCA
>Ga0233431_1001889_pt1 | contig 32693 bp, 26 predicted proteins | sample SI_118_April2016_FD_179867 | JGI IMG/M metagenome (GOLD analysis project Ga0233431, IMG submission 179867) | Seawater microbial communities from Saanich Inlet, British Columbia, Canada - SI_118_April2016_200_MG | ecosystem: Environmental > Aquatic > Marine > Inlet | place: Canada: British...
GATGGAAGGGGATCGTGAAAAGTGCCTTGAATCAGGAATGGATGATTATATTAGTAAACCCATTGATCGTACGTTACTCTTTTCAATTCTGATGAAATGGGTTTTACCACAAACCGATTAATAGAGATTGATTGATTTCGAAATTTTATTCATCAATATTTTAAGGGATATATTGGGCTTATTGTAGAGAGGTTATAAAGAAATTTTGGCAACTTTATTAAACAATTGATGCCCTTTTAAATGTTCAAGAACCGGGTCTGATACATCATCATCCACAACAACCAGTGCCATAGCATACTTCCCTGAATGATCTCTGGAAAATTCAAATTGTTTAATATTGATATTGTGATCAGCTAAAACAGTTCCGACATGCCCGATAACTCCCGGAGAGTCAATTGCTTCTATGGCTAATATCAGGCCCTGGGGAGCTACTTCGAACACAAAACCATTAATAAAACTAATCCGTTGATTATTACGACCAAAAACAGTTCCGCCGATTCTCAATTCTTCATTTTCACCAAAAATTCTGATTCTAATGGCCGATTCATAGTCTGAAAATTCTTTGTCTTCTTTTTCAACGAGTTCTAACCCTCTATTTTCAGCTACTTGTAAGGCATTGACGTAGGATACCGTAAAATCGGTGATATTATTTAGGAATTCCTTTAAAAAGCTTAATTTTATTAAAGCCCAATCATTGGAATCCAGTGTACCACGGTAAAGAAATTCGATTCTTTTTGGATAAAAATCTTTGTCAATGTATTGGCAGGTAAAAGTACCCAGTCGCCCTGCTAATTCACTATAGACTGATGCCTGTTGTCCTCCGAAGGTATTGATGTCCGGGAGGTTTATGGGAGAACTGACAATCTGTCCACTTAGCGCTTTTATGGTATTTTCCGAAACAGATTCAGCAATTCGTTTCTGTGCTTCGTGTGTGGAAGCTCCGATATGGGGTGTCATGACGACATTCTGATAGCTTTTCAAAGGGTGTTCCACAACCGGTTCGATATCCCAGGTATCTATACCGGCACCGGTAATTTTTTTAGATTTTAAACCCTCTGCCACCGCAGCTTCGTTAAACAATCCTCCTCTGGCTGTATTAATTAACACCACATCATCCTTCATTTGTTTAATTTCATTAACATCAATCATATTAATGGTTTCGTTGTTTTTAGGTGTGTGGATGCTGATAATATCGGATTCCCGAATCAAGGTTTCCAAATTGACCTGTCGGGTGCTGTGTTTTTCACAGTATTCTTTGGAAACATAAGGGTCATAGCAGATTACTCTGCAATCAAAACTATTTAAAAACCGCGCCACACGGTGTCCAACATTTCCTAAACCAATTAAACCCACGATTTTATTCTGAAGCTCAGTTCCTGTAAAATGATGACGATTCCATTGATTGGCGGCCATACTGGTATGAGCTGATGTCAGGTTTCGAATCACTGATAACATCAACATAAGAGTCAGTTCTGCTGCTGAATTTGTATTTTTTCCAGGAGTGTTAAATACCAGAATACCTTTTTTTGTCGCATATTCAATGTCAATATTTCCGATACCAACAGCGGCTCTTGCAATGACAGAAAGTTTTTTCCCCCGATCTATCAATTCCTGATTGATATTTGTTTCAGACCGACTCAGGATACAATCATAATTTTCGATAATTTCCAGGATTTCCGCAAAAGGTAAATCTGGACGATAGTCTACTGCAATATTAGACACTTTTTCAAATCGTTCTAGAGCTATGGGGTGCAGGGCTCCAGTAATTAATATTTTTTTCATTTTCTAAAATCATCAAATTATATTCGAATGATCTCCATTGAATAGATTCTCAAGGTAGTGTTTGAAAGCTCAAACATTTGATTTTGATTTTTTCCATCATATGGAAAAGACAATTTACTATATTGTCACCCTGTATTTAACTGATTGGAAAAAATCCAAAAGAGAATCGGCATCATGTCAGAGTTGAAGCCAGTTTTGCAAACTTTTTTATTGACTCTGATTGTATACAAATATGAATTCCAAAAAAAAAATCTCTACACATTGAATTTGTAGAGTGTTAGGGAGAAACAGCTTCCACTATAGCACTATTACTTTATTGACTAAACTAGTTGCTTAAACGTCGACTTTTTCAAGTATGTGCGAATATAATGTTAAAAATTGTACTGTATGAATGAACGATAAATAAAGGATTTGTAGCTATGCATGAAAAGTCAAAGACCACTTTGGTTCTGTTGTAAAAATAACCTTTTCAAAATATAGAAAAAGATAGGTAAAAGGTTTGATGGTTGAAAAGCTCTGGCATCTGCGTAAATTCAAAAATCTAAAAAACCTATTGACACTAAAAATATTTCATGTATGTTTGTTATAAATATAAATATTTCAATATCAACAACTATATTTGCAAATTTTTCATAAATACTGATTTTAAATATAGATAATAATACATATCCTTTTGCCAAATGCAGATCAGGAATCATGATTTCTGATACCCATAGCCCAAATTTGGAAGCGAACATGACTAAAACAGATAATATCATTGATTGGTTAAACGTCCTGCCGGAATGGCCTCGTACCAAGTTGGCACAGTTGCCGACTCCGATTCATCGTCTGGAAAATTTCGAATCCCAGCTTGGTGGTCCTGAATTGTGGATCAAAAGGGATGATATGACAGGGTTTACCGGTGGCGGAAATAAAACCCGTAAGCTTGAGTTTCTGGTTGGAGATGCTCAAAGAAAAGGCGCCGATATGTTGGTGACGGTCGGTGCTATTCAATCTAACCATACCCGTCAAACAGCGGCAGCGGCAGCAAAAAGCGGCCTCAAATGTGCGCTTCTTCACTATGGTTGGACTAAAGACGCCGGCCCAGCTTACAGGAAGGTTGGTAATGTTTTACTAAGTAGCCTTATGGGGGCAGACCTTTATGTGGATGATTCAAAAAGACCCATTGAGGATCAGGGGCCTTTAGAAGAGTTTGTTGAATACCTTAAACTTCAAGGACATTCTCCATATTTGATACCGGGTGGCGCTTCAGAACATCACTTGGGTAGCCTGGGATATATGGCCTGTGCAGCAGAAATTGCTAAACAGTCAAAAGCATTAGGCGTTTCATTTGACTATATTGTGCACTGCACCGGTAGCAGCAGTACACAATCAGGTTTGGTTGCCGGTCTAAAGGCGTTGGGGGAAAATACCCACGTCATCGGTATTCCAGATGATGAGGAAACCAATATCAAGAAAGAACGGGTTCAACAGTTGGCAAATAATGCGCTATTGGAAATAGGTGTGTCAGTTAGGGTTGACGCAGATGATATTGAAATTGTTGCCGCTGATAAAAGTCCATACGGGGTTGCCGATAAAGAAACATTCAAGGCAATGCATCTCCTCGCCCGTACGGAAGGGTTAATTACAGATCCTGTTTACGAGGGGAAGGCTGTCAGAGGATTGATGGACCTTGTAAAACTAAATCGGTTTGAAAAAAATAATCGGGTTTTACTCATGCATCTTGGTGGAACACCTGCTGTGCATGCTTATGCCAGTCAGTTTGATACAGTCAATATGTCGCCATTGCCAATATAAGAATTGCGATATAAAAATTTCGCCCCATTTCGATGTGATCATTCAACACTGGATATTTCACATAGTCTGTCCAATAACAGAATTGTTCAATCATCGATATTAATTAATTTGTATCACTTAGCATCCAATGGAGAAATATGAAAAAGACTCTATTTTGCGCTTGTTTACTGGTAATTGCCGGCCTGCTTTTTAGCACCATTAATATTTATGGGGCCGATAAAAAAATTGCCAAATTCACTTGGCTCAAGGAACCAGATACCCTGAATCCGATGTATACCGGCACCTGGTTTTCCCGGATTACTCAACAGATTTGGAATTGTGATCCCTGGGTGTATGATGACACCAATATTCCTGTTCCAGTTCTTCTTACTAAAATGCCTAGCGTTGAAAACGGTGGAATATCTGCCGATGGGAAGACGATGACTTTTTCCTTACGCAACGATATTACCTGGTCTGATAAAGCACCCATTACCGCTGCGGATTTTGTTTTTACATGGGAGATGTATAACAGTGGTTCCAATACCGTCAATTCGACCTACCCATATGATGTAATTAAGAGTGTTAAGGCTGTCAATACAACAACGGTTGTTATGAAATTTGACAAACCTTTTGTCGCCTGGGCGGGATCTCTTGGACAGGAAATTCTTCCGGAGCATATTCTGCGCCCGATTTTTGAGGCTGATGGAACATTAGATGAAGCATCATGGAATCTCGCACCGGAAGTCGGATGCGGTCCATATGTTTTTAAAGAGTGGGAATCCGGAAGTTATGCCCATTTTGTAAAAAATAAAAACTACTATGGCACAACGCCTAAAATTGATGAAATTTTCCTCCGTTTTGTTCCCAATCGTGCAGCTCAAGCTTCTGCATTGCAGACAGGAGATGCTAATCTGGGTACCTTGGTTTCTTATTCAGACATTCCGACACTCAAAGCAGCGGGAGTTAACATCCTACCAGTTGTTGGCGGTTATAATGAAGGGTGGTATTTCAATTTTGCTGAAAATACCCATCCTGCTATAAAGGATCTGAAAGTACGTCAAGCGATAGCTATGGGTTTCGACCGATTTAGCCTGGTCAAGGATATGATGTTGGGAATGACCGAGCCTGCTGCAAGTTTCTGGCACAATACTCCCTGGCAGGACCCTGCTCTTGAACCATGGCCATATGACATCGAACGGGCGAAAAAATTGCTTGATGAAGCCGGTTGGACTGATTCGGACAATGATGGCATTCGCGATAAAGACGGCCTTAAACTCATTATTATTCACGGATCTGCCACCAGCAGAGTCAGACAAGATACCCAAGCGATTGCACAACAGCACCTGTCAAAAATAGGTGTTCAATTGAAGATTCAAAATTATGCCCCGGATGTTTTTTACTCACAAAACTCACCCTGTGCAAAAGGTGAATTGGATATTTGTGAGTACAGCGGAGCACCTGATTTCCCAGATCCAAACACATCGCGATTTCTCTGCAAGTCGATTCCTTCAAGCGATAATCCCGGTGGTAGAAACATGCCTCATCTTTGTGATCGACATCTGGATGACATGTTTAAAAATCAATCAACTGAAATCAGCTCAGATAAGCGGAAGGCAATTATGCATGAAATCAGTCAATATATGACTGAGAATGTATATTGGCTTGGCGTCTGGCATGACCCCGATATTTGGGCTTATAGCTCAAAACTTAGTGGGGTGAATCTCTCTGGTCCAACACCATTTTACAATATCGCAGAATGGGATATTGTGCCATAAATTTCAGATATTTGAATTTTGTTGAGCAGTGAATATAAACGCATTGCTCAATAAATTACATTTGATTCGTTTGTTGAGCAATAAATCCGATTGGATACCTTTTCATGGGCCGCTATATTTTAAATCGTTTTCTTCAGGCTGTTCCGCTGATGTTTATTATCAGCCTCCTCCTATTTGTTTTAGCACAAAACATTGGGGATCCGATTGCTACAATGGGAGGTCGCAACCCGCTGCGATCTACGGATCGTATTCGCCTTCAGAGACAACTGGGTCTCGATCAACCCATCTACCTGCAATATGTTTATTGGCTGATTGGAAACGATTGGACTAAAATCGATGTTGATGGTGATGGAATAAAGGAAACCACGGGGCGCCGCAAAGGTATCCTACGGGGTGATTTTGGTAAATCTCTTATCAAGCGCGGTGTTCCAGTAACAAAGCTCATTTGGGAGCGAATTCCTAATACTCTGATCCTGATGATTCCGGCAGAAATTATCATTTTGTTATTCGGGATTACTATTGGAACCATTTCTGCCCTAAAGCAATACTCGTTTACAGATAATGCCATCACGGCTTTATCATTTGTCGGGTTGTCGATGCCTGTTTTTTTTATTGCACTGATTTTGGTTTATTTTTTTTCAGTACTTCTGCAAAGATGGGGGTTTCCATATCTCCCTTCTGTCGGCATGTTTGAACCGGAAATTGGCAAAACACCTTCGCAGGTTTTTTGGCACATGATATTGCCTGTGGCCAGCATTGCATTTGTTAGTACAGCTACCTATAGTCGCTTCACACGCAGTTCAATGCTGGAGATAATCAATCAAGATTACATTCGTACGGCCAGAGCAAAGGGACTTGAAGGACGCTATATTCTGATTGTTCATGCATTCAAAAATGCAGCCTTACCTATTGTTACTTTGGTGGGACTTGATCTTCCACTTCTGCTGGCAGGTGCTGTTATAACTGAGCGAATTTTTGCCTGGCCCGGAATGGGGAGACTGTTTCTGGATCATCTTCATCGTGCTGACGCACCTGTTGTAATGGGTATTGTGATTCTTGTTGCCGGGGCAGTTGTTATTTTTCAAATATTAACTGATCTGGTTTATGCAGCCCTAGATCCCCGTATCCGTTTGGAATAAAGTAAGGAATAGCTTATGAACGACGTAGGACCTATCCCCGATAGTATGGATAATAGTTTTGAAGCACCACCACTCACCCTTGGTCAGATGGCCTGGTTAAGATTCCGTCGTCACAAAATGGCCATGTTTGGGGCTGTTCTTTTGTTGTTTCTCATTATGTACTCTTTTCTGGGTGCATTTATTGTCACAGAAGATTACGCAAATCAAACCAATACCAGTATTCGACTTTCAGCACCAAGTTCAGAACACCCTTTCGGGACAGATACTATCGGTCGTGATATTCTTGCCCGAACAATTTATGGTGGTCAGATTTCACTGGTGATCGGGTTTTCAGCTGTTATTGTGATGATCCTCATGGGAATTTTGATTGGGTCATTATCAGGGTATTTCGGCGGTAAGATCGATGCTATATTGATGCGTATTACTGACGCAATTATATCAATTCCCAGAATTTTTCTGCTTCTGGTAATGGCTAAATTCTTTGGTAATAAAATTCCTGATATTGAGCTAATTGGTCGTACCTTCAGTGGCAGTGTGATTGTTATTGTCCTTGTTATGGGATTGACAAGTTGGATGCCACTAGCACGTATTGTAAGGGCAGAGTTTTTGTCTTTGAAAAATTGTGATTTTGTGTTCGCAGCTCAAGCCACAGGTACCCCTACTTGGCAGATCATTTTTAAACATATTCTGCCTAATTCGATTGCACCCATCATCGTTGCTGCAACCCTCGGAGTTGCCGGTGCCGTAATTGGTGAAGCTTATATTAGCTTCCTGGGATTGGGTGTTCAACCACCTACAGCAACCTGGGGAAACATGATTGAAGGCGCTTATAATCATATAGAATCAGCGCCGTGGCTCTGGATTTTTCCTGGAAGTTTCATACTCTTAACCGTTTTGAGCATCAATTTTGTAGGTGACGGTCTTCGTGATGCTTTCGATCCCAGAAGCCGTTCAATTTAGAAAACAGACAGGAGTATTCGATGGAAAATCTTAAAACTTTGCTCGATGTCAATGACCTGAATGTACGATTCCATACACCAGAGGGCATTGTTTATGCGGTTAACGGGGCCACATTCAAGGTTTATGAAGGAGAGACCCTAGCTTTGGTAGGTGAGAGCGGTTCTGGAAAATCGGTCTCCATGATGTCAATACTTGGCTTGATCCCCCTTCCTCCAGGTGAGATCAATGGGGGTCCTGCTTTCTACCGTAATCGAAACCTCCTAACGTTACCTGAAAAAGATTTGATAGCAGTTAGGGGAAAGGAAATCGCATTGATTTTTCAGGATCCAATGACATCCTTAAACCCAGTCCTAACGATGGGAAGGCAACTGACGGAAGCCGTTATAAAACACTATCATGTTACCAAAAGTGAGGCCCGGAAAAAGGCCATGGAGTTTCTGGAACTGGTTGGTATCCCGGAGGCCAGGGGGCGATTTAGCAATTATCCCCACCAGTTTTCCGGAGGAATGAGACAGAGAGTTATGATAGCTATGATGCTGGCTTTGAAGCCCTCTCTGCTTGTCGCAGATGAACCTACCACAGCTTTGGATGTTACTATTCAGGCAAAAATCGTTGATCTTGTAAAAGACATAAAACAGAAAATCGGAATGTCGATGATCTGGATAACTCATGATCTTGGGGTCGTTGCAGGACTTGCGGATCGCGTAATTGTTATGTATGCCGGAACCGTTGTTGAAGAGGCTAATGTAGACGATTTGTACAAGAAAGCAAAACATCCTTACACTATCGCCTTACTGGCTGCACTTCCTATGATTAACAGCCGTCGGGGGGCAGAGAGATTGAAGACGATTCCTGGTTCACCTCCTAATTGTCATCATTTACCAACGGGATGTGCCTTTGCTCCCCGCTGTGACTTTGTGCAGGATCAATGCTGGAAGTGCATACCCCCATTGGAATCGGTTGCCGATGATCATTTTTCCGCCTGCTGGGTAGATGTTAAAACAGGAGCACTGCGATCATGATATCCTCCTCAACTATTCAATCCAAACCTCTCGTTAAGGTGGAGAAACTAGCTAAACACTTCCCTGTCACGAAGGGGACAATCTTCAGTAAAAAAACCGGTATTTTAAAAGCTGTCGACGGCGTCTCTTTTCAAATTTCAGCAGGAGAAACCCTGGGACTGGTTGGCGAAAGCGGATGTGGTAAAAGCACTGTGGGTCGTACTATGCTAGGGCTTTATCAGGCAACGGGGGGAAGTGTTGAAATTGGTGGTCATAACATCGGTTCTGCAACCGGTAAAGAAAAAGCCATCATTCGTCGCAGTAGTCAAATGATCTTTCAAGATCCTTTCTCATCATTAAACCCACGTTGGTCGGTTAATGCCATTGTTAGCGAACCGATTAGGGTTCATAAAATCATCAAGGGGAAGAAAGCCCGTGAAGAAAGAGTTGCAGAGCTGTTGGATCTGGTTGGGTTGAGTAAACGCTATATGAATCGATTTCCACATGAATTTTCAGGTGGACAGCGACAACGGATCGGGATTGCACGAGCCCTTGCTTCAGAGCCACAATTTATCATTTGCGATGAACCGATCGCAGCTCTGGATGTATCCATACAGGCACAGGTTGTCAATCTGTTGGAGGATCTTCAGAAAAAACTGGGAATCACTTATCTCTTCATTGCGCACGATTTAAGTATGGTTCGCCATATTTGCACTCGTGTTGCGGTAATGTACCTTGGAATCATAATGGAGTTAGCAGACAGTGATCAATTATTTGAAGATCCCAGGCACCCCTATACACAGGCGCTGCTTTCTGCAGTTCCCATTCCCGATCCTGAAATAGCCAGGGAAAGAGAACGGATCGTTCTGGGAGGTGATGTCCCGAGCCCAATCAATCTTCCGGGAGGATGTCGATTTCATACTCGATGTCCAATCGCCCGGGAATATTGTTCTAGATTAGCCCCTGTCTGGCGTGAGTTGAAAACGGGGCATTGGGTATATTGCCATGAGGTTGAACCCCGTTTTTTACCGAATGAATAACTGAATGCGATAATAGGATTTACGAACAGTGGTATTCTCAAAAAATTTGCCCTGTTTTAATTTGGAACCATTAACGACCTGAAACAAGGAACCTGAAATGAAAGATAAAACTTTTAAAATTGCGGAACTCATCCGTGAATACCGACGAGATTTTCACATGTATCCTGAGATTGGCTTTAATGAGAAGCGAACTTCTGAAAAAGTCGCCACAGTACTTGAAAATTTGGGATACAGGGTACGACGTGGGGTCGCAAGAACCGGTATTGTCGCTGAACTTGGTGATGGAAAACCGGTGATTGCCATTCGGGCCGATATGGATGCCCTGCCTATTCAGGAAGCAAATGATGTTCCCTATGCCTCAAAAATACCGGGAATGATGCATGCTTGCGGGCACGACGCTCATACAGCAATTGCGCTTGGAATGGCTACTTTATTGAAGAATGAGCAGTTCCCGGGTACCATACGATTTCTGTTTCAACCCTCCGAAGACTCGGATGATGAGGAAGGTGTCAGTGGAGCGCCACGCATGATCGAAGATGGTGCCATGGAAAACGTTGATGCTATTCTGGCAGTCCACGTCGATGCAGGCACTGAATCAGGTATGATTAGAACCTGCCCTGACAAGGTACTGGCAGGAGCAGACCTGTTCAAAGCCGAAATAATAGGTTCCGGCGGTCATGGGGGAATACCTCATAAAACAATCGATCCAATTCATATAGTAGCCCATGTCATACTAGCCATCAATGCTATCGTATCACGCCGGGTACCGGCATTCAAAACTGCTGTTGTTAGCCTGGGAACACTCAGGGGAGGGACCGCTGATACAATTATACCTGATAAAGTGGAGATCAAAGGTACCATTCGTTATACAGAAATGGATGTACGGGAAAAAGTTCACGAAGAGTTAAGGAATGCATTTTCAATCGCAAAAAGTTTGGGTGGTGATTACACATTGGAAATCAATGCCGGCTCTCCTCCTACAATGAACAACCCCAAGGTTGTGAAGACACTGCTGGATGTGACAGAAGATCTGTTTGGGGAAAATAAAATTGTAGAATATGAACAGATGATGGCGGGTGATGATTTTGCTCATCTTGCCAGGTTAGCACCGGCTGGATATTTTCTCCTGGGCTGCAGAATTGAGGGTGATGAACGACAGCATCACGATTGCCGTTTCGATATTGATGAAAACTGTCTATCTATTGGAACTGCAATTCTGATTGAAACAGCTTTACGTCTGTTACGAACACCACAAGATCAAAGATAATTTAATGAGAGAATGAAATGAACTACTCAAACAGCATGTTGGAATTAATAGGAAACACCCCCTTGTTAAAGCTTAATAAGGCAGCCAAACATGTCAAAGCAAATGTATTTGTCAAACTGGAGTATTTGAACCCCAGTGGTAGTTATAAGGACCGAATGGCGTTGTCCATGGTCGAGGCCGCAGAAGCAGGATCGACCTGGAATGGTAAAAAACTAAATCCGGGTGGCACCGTCTGCGATTGTTCTGCAGGAAATACAGCACCTGCCCTGGCCTTTGTCTGTGCTGTCAAAGGGTATAAAGCAACACTTAGTGCCTATACTCCCTTGCTTCGGGGAGACAGTACCCGGTTAAAAATAATCAAAGCATATGGCGCGGATGTGAAGGGGAGTCCTCCCGCATCGGATTATATGTCTGAAGAACAACTGGACCAGGTACCTGAAGAAGATAAGAAAGATTTAGCCTGGGTTGTTGCCGCCAAGCGAGAAATGGCTGATCTTGAAGCGCATTCACCGAATACAGTTTGGGTTGACCAGATATACAACAAATATAATCGTATCGGTCAAATGGGTATGGGGTATGAAATCTATGACCAGCTGGAAGGAAAGATTGATGCCTGGGGGTGTGCCGTTGGATCAGGAGCAACACTATTGGGCGTTGCGATGGCTTTCGAAGAAAAGGGTATAAAGCCTTTAACCTTCGGCGTTGCCCCTTTTGGAAGCGAGTCATTTGTAGAACTTGAAAAACCTGAAGCTAAAAAAGGTGAGTTCAAATTTACTGATATGGGTCGTCAACTGGTGGAATGGATGGGGGTTACTAAATGGCAGACTGAGAAATCCATTGTGGAAGAGATGATGGACAAGGGATACCCAGCGGAGTTTTTCCAGGTCAGTGAAGAGGATGCCAGAAATATGGCAAATATTCTCTGCCAGGAAGAGGGAATCTATTGTGGTATGTCTTCCGGGGCAAATGTATTTATTGCCTTAAAAATTGCAGAACGATTGCAACCAGGAGAGAATGTTGTAACTGTAATTGTTGACAGAAGGGATCGATATCTGGGGGAATATCCCAACGATGTATTTGTGGTTTAACTATTAATGATAGCCGGTTTGAGATATAGTCAACGAATTTGCCTGAATTGCAGACAGCATGGTTTAAAAAATTTAAATTTAAAAAACATAACAGGAGACAATCAGATGAGTGATAACGTCGAATATGTTGCCGATGAGCTTGACCTGGCAATACTTGCAGAGCTACAGGATGATGGGCGGAAATCGTTCACTGATATATCAAAAGTACTTGAGGTCGCTGTGGGTACTGTGCGGAATCGTGTCAACCGTTTGATCGACAATGGAACAGTTGCCATTGTACCCAGGGTAAATCCCCGTAGAGTTGGCTTTTCTGCGCCTGCAATCATTGGTGTATCCGTTGAACATTCACAGCTTAAAGATGCAATAGCCAAAATCTCGACCTTTCACGAGGTCAGCTGGCTGGCAAGTGTTATTGGTAAGCACAATCTAATTGTTGATGTCATGTGTCAGGATCTTGATCATTTAAATAACTTTATTGTCGAATTGGGGAGCATTTCTGGCGTAAAGGATGTCGAAATTACTTTCTACCTTAACATTCACAAAATTGCGTTACCCCCAATTCATTTTGCCAAGGTAAAGCCTTAAAAAAATATTCAGGTTGTTACAAAAATTCGATAAATTCAATTGAGCAGTTTAATAAGCATTTACATTTAGAGGAGATTTAAATGGAAATTGGTTTGATGGAACTTGAAAACCTTACAACTAAAGCACTCAAAAACTATGGATATAATGATAGTGAGACCGCTATAATATGTAATATACTACTTTATGCTCAATTAAGGGGTAACAATCAGGGTGTCGTTAAATTAATTGGTCCCGGAATTCCAAAAAATAAACAGGCTTCTGAAATACATATCGAAAAAGAAACTCCTGTATCAGCCAGAATAAATGGCAATCAGAATCAGGCAATGCTTGTCGTCAGTAAAGCCCTTGAAGTGGTATTGAAAAAAGTAGAATCGAGTGGTTTCGGTATTGTCGGTACTTTTAATACCGCTACTTCCTCAGGGGCAATCGGTTATTTTGCTTCAGAGATAGCAAAAAAAGGGTTTGTAGGTATGGTGTTCGCGAGTTCACCACCTATTGTTGCAACTTCCGGATCCTATGAACCCATTTATGGAACCAATCCTCTGGCTGTGGGAATCCCTACTCAAAAAGACCCTATCGTACTGGATATATCCACCTCAGCCATGGCTTTTTATGGACTTATTGAAGCAGAAACTGCCGGTAAACAAATACCTGATGATGTCGCATATGATAAAGTTGGTAACCCAACTACAAATCCAACCCTTGCACTGGAAGGGGCTTTAAAGACTTTTGATCGGAGTTATAAAGGTTCCGGTTTGGCTATGATCGTTGAAATTCTTGCTGGGCCACTTGTTGGATCTGCCTGTGCAGGTGTTCGTGATAATGAAACAAACTGGGGGCATCTATTAATTGCCATTGATCCTGAATTGCTTGGAGATCGCAAAGAGTTCATCGATTATGTTTCGGTCTTTGTCGAAAAAGTAAAATCAACAAAAAAACTACCTGAAATCAGTGAGATCTATGTGCCTGGGGAGAAGGGTAACCGAAAAACAAATCTGGCCAGGACATCAGGTAAAATTGAGATAGAGGATAATCTGCTTGAAGAATTGAGAAAGGTTGCTGCAGTTTCGCAGAATGAATGACATTAACAAAAGACATTCTAAACTCTACCAGTAAATTAATAACAATTACTAAGAATGTATTTAGCCAGATGTGTAACTGAATTCATGATGTTTTTTTTAAGACAATAACAAATGTGACTAGATAATTCAACGATTTGTGAGGTTGGCCTTTTTTTCCAGGGTGCTTTCTTCTCTCCAGGACTAAGAAATTGTTTATTGAGGATTCAAAGCCCAAATAGCCGTTCTTTTCCTCCCTCATTTCTATACCAGTAGAAATTAAATGTGGGTTGTAATCAAAGATGATAATAGACCGTAAGGAGTACCTTTATTTAAAATCAGGGATATTAAATAATTATATACACAATATAGATCAAGGGGGATATTCTATCATATTTACTTGTATAAAAAACTTCGTTTTAAGATAGAGAGTATTGTCTGAATAACCTTTGAATTCAGTGATGGTGTTAACTTTTTGCTAAAACGATTTTTTCGGCTAAGTTTAATTATTTTTTCCTTTTCTACAATCATCAAATCTTATTCGAATGATCTACATTGATTAGATTCCCAAGGTAGTGTTTGAAAGTTCAAACATTTGTTTTTGATTTTTTCCATCATTATAAAAAGACAATATACTGATTTACCGCCTTATTAAACTGATTGGAAAAAATACAAAAGAGAATCGGCATCATGTCAGAATTGATGATATTTCTTTCAGTTTTCACTAGTTCCCTGGCTGCTTCAGTTAAACGACGTTTTTTTAAATAGCTTCCTTCCGCCTCACCAATCAGCAAAGAAAACAGTCGCTGAAAATGGTATTTTGAATAAAATGCAACATCAGCGATGTCTTCAATCTGGATAGGGATTTTTAGATTCACTTCAATTTCATTCTTACAGGGACGATAGCACTTTTTAAAATTTATTGAACCGAATTGTTAAAAACAATGGTATCAAGTTTTCCTCCTTGATGGTTCAATAAACATTGAAAGAAGGAATACTTTTCGAAGACACTTCGAAGACACTTCGACGACGCTCAATGTCCGAATTTGTTCAAAACAAATGCAAATTGCTATAGTTTCTTATTGCTTACTATTTTTCAAATACCCGTTATTAAGTCGAAGTTACTATGCATATGTTCATCACCTATTACATCTTTTCCATTTTTTTTTATTTCGGAAGTTTTTCCAACCGCCAATTGTTCTTAACAACTCCTCCTCGCAAATTCTGAGAGTATTCTGTGTTTATCTTTTTTTTAGCAAGATAATATAGAATATTTCCTGATTTAAGGAAAGATAAGGCTGTTTTTGAAATAATTGACTTTACAGAATAAATTGATTGCTCGACAAGACGTTGGCAATTTTTTAATATGTTTCCTAGTCAAAACCGACAATAAACGCAAAGACATGAAAAATAAATCGTCTCAGCTCATATATCAACACCTGAACCTTCAATAAAAAACCATAATGTTTTACTTTAAGAATCAAAATCGATTGGGATTTAGATTACTCTCGCTTATTCTCATCGTTAGTTCAATATTTACTCTCTGTGCAACGATGATACAGCTTTATGTCGATTATTCGACGGAAGTGGACATCATTGAAAGTGAAATTCAAAAAATTCAGGACACCCATGTAAAAAGTCTTAAAATTTTTTTATGGGATACTAATTATGAAGCCGTCTCAATTTTGTTAGATAGCATATTACAGATTTCGGAGATTGAGTATATTGACATCAAACTAGAATCCAAAATTATTGTTAAAACCGGACATCGTATCAGTAAGAAAATATTAAATTACTCTTATCCTATCACTTACCAGGAGGCACCGTTTAATACATTTTTAGGGGATCTTAATATTGTTGTAAGTTTGGAGTCGGTGCAGGATCGTATTAAAGATCGTTTTTTTATCATTTTGGGTACCAATGCAATTAAGACGTTTGTTATGTCATTATTCATTTTGTTGATTTTTCAGATGTTGGTCACACGCCATTTAAATGATATGGCGAACTATGCCTCATCAATGGACTTTAAGAAATTGGATGATGTGCTGAATCTTTCGAAAGGGAAACGGAAAAAGCAAGATGAAATTGATGTTGTGGCTAACTCACTTAATGAGATGAGAAGACGGTTAAGGAGTTCTTATCTGGATTTGGAAAGCCAAAACAATAAGCTGTTGAGATTAGATCAATTGAAGGATCAGTTTCTGGCTAATACTTCCCATGAACTAAAGACGCCATTAACGGGTATCGTCGGCATCATCGATATTATCCAGGAAAAACTCTTTGAGATAACAGACCCGAAAATAAACCAATATTTATCCTTAATCAATTCAAGCGCTAAGAAATTGTTACATTTGGTAAATGACATTTTAGATTTTTCTAAGCTTAAACATGAAAAATTGAGACTCAATCAACAACCGCTTGATCTTAAAGTGGTGGGGGATATAGTGATATCCCTTAATCAAATATTATTAGCTGGTAAATCCATTCAAATTGAAAATGCAATTCCGGAAAACCTTCCCCTTGTCAGTGTTGATGAAAATAGAATCCAGCAAATTTTTCATAACCTGATCAGTAATGCCATAAAATACACACAGAAAGGAAATATCAAATTAAGTGCACAAGTTGACAAGGATCGTGTTCAGGTTTCAGTAAAAGATAGCGGTATCGGCATTGCCTTAGAGCATCATGAAACAATATTTAATAGTTTTGAACAAGTCGACGGGAGCCTTGGTCGAAAACATGAAGGAATTGGATTAGGTTTAGCCATCACAAGAAAACTGGTACAAAATCATGGTGGAGAGATTTCAGTAGTTTCCGGCAGGGGTGAAGGGAGTGAATTCATTTTTGATCTTCCGATTGCCAATGAACCTCTGGTGACGGAAAGTCGCCAATCTATTCCCAGTTTTACTGGTCAGATTTTAAATGATTCTGAAAACCTTAATCAGAATATGCAAACGTCTGACAACCAGCAAGCGATAGAAATAATGTACCGTGTTCTTGTGGTGGAGGATGAACCCAATACTATCCATTTACTTTGTTATTATTTACATAGCGAAGGATTCGCAACCACCATTGCCGCAAACGGTGAGGAGGCACTTAATCGTTTAAAAACCCAATCATTTGATTTGGTGCTATTGGATATAATGCTTCCTGTCATAGATGGTTTTAAAATCTGTCAAAAAATCCGGGAATCATATACTTCTCAAGACCTTCCGGTGATATTAATTTCAGCTAAAAATCAGTTGAATGACAAATTACATGGCTTATCGGTTGGTGCTAATGACTATATTGAGAAACCGATCAATAAACAGGAGTTGTGTTTAAGGATCCAAAACCAAATCCAATTGTTGAATGCAAATCGACGGATGCAGTCTATTTTGGAGTTTTCAAGGAAAGTGAATGGTTTTAAAGATTCCAAAGCATTGATTATGGAGGCTTTCACCCAGATTGAAAGAAATGTATATGTGAATGCGATCATTTTAAAACAGGACGAAATACAAATTGCTCAGTCAGGACAGACAAATTTGCTGGCCTCAATGGCAGACATATTTGAAGAAGGTAAATGTCAATCTCAAGACATCAATCAAGTTGCAATTCCGGGAGAGAACCCGGGCCATATCATTCAATTTGCATTTCATGGGTTTGAAGATTACCAGATGATTCTTTTTAGACGGGAGATAAACGGTGAGTTTTCAAATAACACATTGCAATACTTGAAAAATATCATCAGAGAGGCCCAAAGCATCAGACACAGTATTTCAAAACGCAATCGACCGGATTTTCCCAGTGAAGCAATCGCGACGATAGAACAGGAGCTCAATCGAATCCTTTATATTCGATCCATTGCCCCGTACTGTGAAGTAGTGTTGGAAAATGAAAGCACGAAATTAGAAATTCCCATCACCATGCAGGAAATCGATCTTTACTTTGGCGACCAAAGGCTTTGCCGAATTCATAGGATGTATTTTGCTGTTCCGGAAAAAGCAACCAGGGTAAGGAAAAGGGGACGAGACTATGATATGGTATTTGCTGGTGTTAATATTCCGATTGGGCGGTCTTATTTAAAGACAATCCAACAAAACCATTCATATCTTTTTGATAATTAGTGATTGGGTGAGAATGCTATTATTTCGTTTCAATCTGGTAATTAGGGGACACGTAATGGCTTGGTATCTAAAAGTATAAACCTTTACTAGAAATTGTACATGTCCCCAAATTACCTACTTTTCGTTCAGACACTAATTAGCGCTTATGATAAGACACTTTTAAATTTAAAATGAACCATGAAAAAAATATTATTATTGGTATTTGTTATGTCCTGCGCCTTTCATGTTTATGCCAGGGAGATTAAAATCTGCGGCATTGATTGGCTGCCATTTTCCATGTCAGAAAATAATTACATCACAAAAGGGATTTCCCATGACATTTATCAAGAGGCTTTTCGTCGTATGGGAAACAAAATTGTTTTCCATAAGCTTCCCTGGCCACGGTGCATCGATTATGTGCAACAGGGAAAATATATGGCAATTTCTGAATGTTATCGGCCGGACTTATTGATTAATGGCAAACATCCGACAGGGTTTTTTCCTCAGGCAGTATTCGTAAGGGAAAATTTCCCTGGAAACCATTTTTCATGGGAGCTGATGAAAGGAAAGAAAATTGGTATGGTTCGAGGGTATGTTTTCATTGGTAAAATTGGGAAGTTTAAAGGTTGGATTAGAGACTATGCCGTGGATGAGATTATGATGACACGAAAACTTAAAATGGGTCGCTATGATTATATCCTTCATGATGTATTTGCAGCGCAGCGAGTCGCAGAAAAGGTTGGCGTGAAAATTAAGATGCTTGAACCAGTTATCCAGACTTATCCTACTTATCTATGTTTTCGGGAATCCCAGGCTGAAATTCTTGCTCAATATGATCATACACTCGATCTTATGATTAATGATGGAACTTTTGATGTCATCTTTGAAAAATATCTAAACAAAAGTTACACAAAAATCAAACAGTTGTTTAATTACGATCATTTCGACCCTTAAAACATCCTTAATTAGTCTACCATTTGATCACCCCTGCAGGAATGACAACTCCAATATAAAAACTGCCAACTCCATCGGTACAGTAACCCTTGAAACTTATTATTTTAGGGCCAACTATGACAGGTCCGTTGAAATTAATTGCCCATCAGTCAAATACTAGTTGCTCAATTCAAATTGATTAGTGATAAATAAACCGATGTTATATTTTTTGTGATAGTCATATTAAATTTAGTAAAACGGATGCATAAATTTCAAACAAAACTATAAAAAGGCTTAAGTAAACAAAGTCGATTTTCTTTTTTTTGTAACATCAAAGTTTTGAAATGCATTTGTTTTCGAGGCCTTTTAAACAGAGAGGAGGACGAAATGAAATCTATAAAACGGTTTGAAAAGGAATTGTCACTTGGAAAAATTTCACGCCGCGAGTTTCTTTTCCAGGTATCTGCCTTGGGAATAACTTTGGCCGCAGGGTCCCTTTCTTTGCCTGGAACCATTCAGGCAGCCGTTCCAAAACGAGGTGGTCGCTTCCGCCTCGGGATGGCGGGTGGAGCTACCAGTGATAATTTAAATCCCATATTGGCTACTGATCATGTTGCCATGGTTATTGGGACACAGCTGCGAAATAGTCTGGTTGAGTTTGATCACAATAGCCAGCTGGTACCGGAATTAGCAGAGAGTTGGGAATCAGCAGATGCAAAACAATGGGTGGTTAATTTGAAGAAAGGCATCGAGTTTCACAACGGTAAAACAATGGATGCAGATGATGTAGTCTTCTCCATTAACCTCCATCGGGGAAAAGATTCAAAATCTGTCATGAAAAGTTATTTTAGTGATCTGAAAGCAGTTCGAACCGATGGCAAAAACCGGGTGATCATGACATTGAATAATGCAAACGCGGATTTTCCAACATTTTTAGCCAAACCGCAAGCAGCGATCATACCAGCAGGTACAACAGATTTTAACGCTGGAATGGGAACCGGTGGATATATCTTAAAGGAATTTGAACCCGGTGTAAGATCTTTCGCCGTTCGTAATCCAAATTATTGGAAAGCGAATTGTGCCAATTTTGATGAAGTTGAATTACTTTGCATTGCAGATGTAAATGCGCGAACAACCGCATTGAAATCAGGTAGCATAGATGCCATGAATCGCTGTGAATTAAAAACTGTCAGATTGCTTGACCGCTTGGCGAATGTTCAGATTATTCGAACCAAAGGAGCCAAACATTATCCTTTTCCAATGCGCACCGATGTCGCCCCATATGATAACAATGATGTTCGTTTAGGCCTAAAATACGCTGTCGACCGTGAATTAATGGTTAAGACGATTCTGAGAGGCTATGGATCAGTGGGTAATGATACTCCAATCGGTCCAACCTATCAGTTCTTCAATACTGAACTGCCACAGAGAGCTTATGACCCTGATAAAGCACGATTCCACCTGAAAAAAGCAGGAATGCTCAACCACACTTTTACACTGAACGCATCAGATGCAGCCTTTACCGGGGCAGTCGACGCTGCTATGATGTATCAAGAGAGTGCAAAAAAGGCTGGTTTGAAAATCAAAGTTGTCAGAGAACCAAATGATGGATACTGGAGTAATGTCTGGATGAAAAAGAATTGGACTCAGTCATATTATAGCGGGACGGCAACCGAACGTGAAATGTTTTTTCAAGCGTATGCTGCTGATTCAAAGTGGAATGAAACCTTTTGGAATAACAAACGCTTCAATAATTTGCTCAAGGAATCTGGCGCTGAACTGAATACAACCAAACGTCGTGATATGATTTGGGAAATGCAGAGTATCATGTGGGAACAAGGTGGTACTGTCATTCCGATGTTTACGGACTTTGTAGATGCTGCCAACGCTAAGATCAAGTTTGGAAAATTGACGAGCATATATGCACTGGATGGATTTAAGTGTTGTGAAAAATGGTGGTTTGACGCCTAATCATTAGCGAAATGATCGCTTGTCTGATATGCGCGCCAGAAGATTAATAAGTACTCGCTTTTAATTTCAAAATACAAATTGTGATTCTCATAGGGAATACTCCTTTTACAAACTTTATGAGAATCACCATTGTATCAATTTTGTTTGGTTAATAATGACTCTTAATCAACACGATGATTGCTGGTATCAAGCGGTTTCTCTAACGGAAAAACTGGTCAGTATCAAAAGCACTTCCTATTTTGCTGATAAAATAGAAATATTAAAATTTGTTCAGGAGTACTTGGATGACATCGACGCACAACTTGTCACACCTGCTGATGCTGATCCATATTTGATTTCACACCTGATCAGCCATAATTCAGACTATCATGTTATACTGAGTGGACACTTAGACACCGTAGCTGAGGGAAGTATGATTTCCCCATTTGATCCAATCACTCGCAATGGGTGCTTGTTTGGACGAGGCGCCGTCGATATGAAGGGGGGCTGTGCTGCGATGATTCAAGCGTTTAAAGCGTTCAAGCAAAATGCCTTTCGAACAGGAAATGTCTCTCTGATATTCACTTTGGATGAAGAAATTGGCAGCTTGAGTGTTGATCATGCCATCAAAAATGAACTCCCCAGGGCAGATCTGGCAATTATCGGCGAACCCAGCAATTTATCACTGGCACTAACTCATAAAGGGAGTCATTGGATAAAGGTACACTTCCAGGGGAAATCTTGCCACTCTAGCGCCCCTCAGGAGGGGAAAAACGCCATTGTGATGGCTGCCACATTTATCAATCTCCTGGAAGCCTATGTTGCGCAACATTTTTCCAATCGCCGTCATCACTTATGCGGCCTTCCTACGCTGAGTATTGGTTCTATTAGAGGCGGTGGGGAGTTCCCGAACATGGTCCCGGAAACTTGTGAGTTATTAATTGATCGACGCTGGAATCCTAATGAAACCATCGATTTAGTGTGGCAAGATATCGAATCAGTTTTGCAGGAGTGTCAGGAAAAGAATCCTAATTTTTCTGCCAAAATTTTACCCGAAAACTATCAATCTGAACGAATCTATCCTCCACTGGATTTTTCTCTGCATACAGAATTGATTAACCGCCTGACTACTGCTATCTCAGCAAGTGGAATTAAACCCAGAGAACATCAGCATCCTGGGTTCTGGTCAGAAGCGGCGTTTTTTGAAAAATCAGGGATTCCGGCATTAATTTTTGGACCCGGTGATGCCAAAAGCGCACATACTGTAGAAGAAAATATTGAAACCAAGCAAATCGTTCAAGTGTCCAAAGCCTATTACTACATTCTTCAGGAACTTTGCGCATCATAGTAAATCTAACATTCTTCCCTTAAAAGAAATAAGTAAAAAAGGAGCATATGAAAGCAGTATTAAGTTTATCTTCATTGGGGTTACGAAAAGCAGTCGAGGAGATTAAACCCTATCAACCTGGGAAATTTGCCGAAGATATCATTGATAATTTTCCCAATCATGAAATCGTTAAACTGGCCTCTAATGAGAATCCCTATGGCCCATATACCAATGCCATTCGTTCAATGCAAGAGGAGGTTAATAATCTCAATAAATATCCCGACACCAGTTTTAAGATCCTTAGAGAGTTACTCGGTACGGTACACAGCATATCTCCCGATTGTATATGTTTATCCCATGGCGCAGAGGGCATGTTGCAAACTATTGGTAAATGTTTCCTGAGCGAATCTGATGAAGTGATCATCCCAGATGCAACGTATAGCTTATATAACGAAATAAGCAAAATTATGGGTGCTAAGATCGTTTTGTCCCCACTTAAAGACTATTGTATTGATATGGAGGCAATTGTCAGCCGTATCACACCTCAGACAAAATTAATCTGGCTGGCCAATCCCAACAATCCCACGGGAACCATCGTGAACAAAGTTTATTTAGATCATCTGCTAGAGGCAATTCCTAGTACTTCTTGGGTTATTCTGGATGAAGCATATGCAGAATTTTCTGATTATAATACACTTCCTGATCGCGTCCGACTCATTCAAGAAGGCAAACGCTTGATATCGGTACGAACTTTTTCAAAAGCATATGGGTTGGCGGGTGCTCGACTGGGTTATGCCATTGCTGATGAAAAAATTATCACAGCCATCAATACAGTTAGTGAACCGTTCAATGCCAACCGAATAGCGATTGCCGGTGCCTTGGCTTCTATCCGGGATGATCAATCGACCATGCAAGACACCATTGCAAAAATTAAAAAAGAACGTTTTAAGACAGAAGAACACCTCAAAAGGATGGGGTTGCGGGTGATTCCATCACATGCTAATTTTGTGTTATTTGAAGTGCCTTTTGATGCGGATGAAGTGTGTGACGAGCTGCTACAGCAGGGCATTATCCTGCGATCTTGTTCAGCCTGGGGATATGATCATGCCATTCGGGTAACCATAGGGATGACGCATGAAATGGAAGTCTTTAGAAAGGCGTTGGAAAATACGCTGAATATGTTAGAACAAAAAAAAGGACGCTAGGTATGTTAAATTCGGAACTCAAAAAATCCCTAATTTCTATATTCGGACCAAATGGTTTTGCCGATTCAAAAGAAGATTGCCTAACCTATTCGTATGACGCCACGTCGTTAAACTATCTACCTGACGCTATTGTTTTTGCCGAAACAGCTGAACAAGTATCTGCATTAATGAAATTGGCTGATCGCCATAAGGTTCCCATTATTCCGCGAGGTGCCGGTAGTGGCTATACCGGAGGATCACTGGCCGTGAATGGCGGGATTATTCTGGTTATGGAAAAAATGAATCGTATTCTACAGATTGATCAGGACGATATGTTTGTGATTGTTGAACCTGGTGTAATCACTGGACAACTGCACGCTGCTGTCGAAAAGCTGGGATTGTTCTACCCGCCGGACCCTGCCAGTATGGAATTTGCGACCATTGGTGGCAATATTGCTGAAAATGCGGGAGGGATGCGTGCCGTTAAATATGGAGTGACAAGGAATTATGTGATGGGGTTAGAGGTGGTATTGCCCAATGGAGAAATTATCCAGACCGGATCACGCTGTATTAAAGATGTGGTTGGATATGATTTGACCAATTTATTCGTTGGCTCAGAAGGAACTCTGGGAACCATAACCAGAGCTATTTTAAAACTGATCCCACTGCCTGAAGCATTCGCGACAGCAGCAGTGTCATTTCCTACTTTAAGCAGTGCAGCTAAGGCAGTTCCGGAAATAATGCGTCAAAAAATCATTCCGTCCACCTTAGAATTCATGGACAAACATTGTATCACAGCTGTTGATCGATATTTAAAGGTTGGTTTACCCCAGGAAACTGAAGCTTTCTTATTAATTGAAGTCGATGGATTTTCATCAGAATTACCCCCGGTTTTAGACAAGATAACTGCCATGTGTAAATCATGTGGGGCTATCGATATCAAAGTGGCAACAGAAGTGAATGACCGGGCCCGGTTATGGAAAATCCGACGATCTATCACTGCAGCCCTGACCTGCTATACTTTAAAGGGTGATGGTGAAGACATGGTGGTTCCCCGAAGTTGCATCCCGGATATCATTGAAGAAGGAGAACGCATTGGTGATCGTTATAATCTACTCATGATTAACTATGGTCATGCCGGAGATGGTAATATTCATGTTAGTTTGGCAGAAAAAGAGATCCCTGTATCTGACGACCAAGTTGAATTAGCCATCATGGAATTATTGACAGCAGCTGTCGGTATGAATGGTCGTATTGCTGCCGAACACGGTATTGGTTGCCTTAAGCGAAACAAAGTGCCACTGAACATAGATCCGCCAACATTAAAACTGATGAAACAGATGAAGGACATGATGGACCCAAATGGTATCCTTAACCCTGGTAAGGTTTTCCCTCAAGAAACCAATGCTTCCAATACTGAGGTTTAGATGACTGAAACCAGTAAAAAACGATCAAATCCATCTTATTTGTTAAATATTAATTTGGAATTGGACAAATGTGCAAAGTGTGGTGCCTGTCGAACAGTATGTCCCATTTATGAAGAACTGAAACTTGAAAAGATATCAGCCCGGGGGAAAATAGCCTTAACTCAGGCAGTTTTAAGTAATAATCTTGATCTGACCAACGGGTATCAAGACGCAATTGACAATTGTCTGCAATGTCTGGCCTGTACAGAAAGCTGTGGTAGTGGTGTTCAACTGAACCGTATTATCGTTGCGGCGAGGGCTGAAATGCTTCAAAAAAAAGGATTATCACTGTTCAAACGATTGATCCTGAGAGGATTGTTGCCTAGTAAAAACCTGATGGATTGGTTCGTCAAGGGCAGCTCTTTGGGACAAATCTTTTTATTTAAAAAACTTCCGAAATCCAGTGGTTTAAGAAAAAGATTTCCATTACCATTTTTAGCTAAAGATCAGTATGTGCCGAAATTGGTATTCACTCCTTTTTTAAAAAGAGTCAAATCAAAAACATCCAGGCCATCGCATTCTCAGGTTGTTTTTTTTACCGGATGTTTGATTAACTATGTTTATCCCTCAATTGGTGAAAGTGTTATTCGTGTTCTGGAAGCCATTGGGAAAACGGTCATTTTTCCCCAGGAGCAGGTTTGTTGCGGAACACCTGCAAAATCCCAAGGCGACATGACCTCAGTCAAAAGATTGGCCAAAATTAATATTGAACAATTAAGCAAGTTTGAAGGGATGATTATTACGGCATGCGCTTCAGGAGGGTTGATGTTAAAACATGGATACTCCGAGCTATTTGAGACCAAAGACCCTTATCATGAAAAAGCACTGAACATATCTTCTAGAACTCGGGATGTCAGTGAGTATATCGTTGAAAAAAACGGTATTGCTCATTTGAGTAAATTAAAAAAATCTGACCCATCACAAATAATTACCTATCATGATCCCTGCCACCTATGCAGGGGGCAACAGGTTGAGGAGCAACCCCGTCAACTGTTGAAAGGGTTGTTTGGAGATCAGTATGTTGAAATGGAACAAGCTAATCGCTGTTGCGGCTCAGGTGGTACTTATGGGCTGACACATCCAGAAGTATCTCAAAGCATTCTCCAGGGCAAGGTTGAAGAGATTGAAAAGACCTCTGCCAATCTCGTTATTACCGGGTGCCCTGGATGTATGATTCAGCTTAAAGATGGTATTCAGAAATCGAAAACTTCCCAATCCGTTAAGCACACCATGGAAGTGATCTCCCAAAATTTAAAAGTTTAAAACACTAATAAAAATTGGACCTTGTTTAATTCTGTTTAAATCCGCTCACCATTGGTGGTTAGAATACTATTCGGAATACAGTAAAATTGAATACCGCCAACACTCACTTTTCCTTGCTGGTTAATTAGTGTCTGAATGCAAAATAGGTAATTCGGGGACATGTGGGTGCCAAAAACGGAATTAAAAGAAAATATTTCATGAAAATCCTCAGTTTGATACCAACCATCTTCCATTGGTTCATAAACCGTTTCGATAAATGGTTCCATTTTTTCAAGAAGGGTTCGGGACAGCGAATTAATTAATTGAAATTAGGATACGTAGTTCTGGTGGTCATCTCCTATCACCTACATGTTGACTTTGATTTTATTTAGTTGATTAAGAAAAAGTGACTCACTCCATAAAGCTAAAGATGGAAGTTCATTTGTTTTAATAAATCGTTTTACATCTTCTGCTATTGAATGCCAATTAATAGATTTAATTTTATTTTCCAATTTCTCTTTTAACCATATACTGTCCACTTTAATGTTCTCGTTTTTCCAAGGTCCTATTTGCTTTAATGAAGAGCTCAACAATTCAAAATTTATAAGAGACTTTTGAGCGGTGTACCAAAGAAAATCATACCAATCTCGACCTTTTAAATACTCACGACAAAGAAGAGCGTGGATTTTTCCGGCAAAAAGACTTGATGGACTATAAGTAATAACCGAAGAGATAAAAGGGAAGTCAAGATATTTTTGTTCTATGGCTCCACCTGGCGGTGGATTTGTATCGACTTCAAACTTGATTTGTATTTTGCGTAAAGGGCCTTTTTGTCCTGCAAAGTGTAACTTAATTAATTTGCCTAGGGAGTTATCTTTAAGAAACGCTTTTTTAATAGCGCTTCTGGATGAAGTTCTGTCCACAATCTCAATTCTATATCCATATGCCTCTAATTCTAAGATAAGCGCATTCAGTGAAGGTTTTAAATCAAAATTTGAATTCGGTTGTCTAAGCACAAAGTCCATATCTTCTGAAAAACGATTTAAACCATAGAAAATGCGAAGACATGTACCTCCATGAAAAATCGCATTGTTAAAGAAGTCAGTTCTTCCTAAAGCGGCAAGTGCGATTTCCTGAGTAATCTCTCTAATTGCTTGTTCCTCTTCAATAGCAGTTTTACAACCATAGGAATCAAGTTTTTCTTGGATCATTTTTGTACTCATAAGTGAAGTTCTTTTTTCAATGATTTAATAAAAATATTTACGCGTTGCGACCTATAAGTATTTTCCAATTGTAAAAATTCTTTGGTGGTAATTTTTCTTAGATCTTCGTATTCCACTCGTAAATTATCAATTAACGGTTTTAGGGCTTTCCAACTAACCTTTTGTGTATAAATATAGTCACATAGAGCTTTTAAAGGTGAAGCGATTAAAATTACATTGCCATAATCATCAATAATACGCTCAACACCAGAATAGAATATATTTTGAGGTACTCGCTTATAATTGTAGAGCCCTAAAGGAGTAATAAAATCTTTAGCTTTATTGATGCTGACACTTGTAATACTGTAGACCGCTTCTGGAATCCAATTGTAAAACCTCAAGGCCGTTTCCATACTGATATAGGAAGGTCCGTAAACTAACTGCGCGAGCGCTAGTTCGTTAATCGGTGTTCGCTGAAGATTACTGTTCAGACAATAAAATCCTCGCCTGATCCTCACAATATCCCCAGCCGCTATCGCGCGTTTAAGTAAGGCCTGCTTGGCGTATTCACTTCCCCTAAAAACAGCTGAAATATCACGTTTGAAGAAGAATCTAACATCAGGTTTTTCAAAAAAAAATCTTGTTATAGTATTCATAAGTATTTTATATTTTCCAAATATAGTCATTTTATGACATTTTTTGGAATATTATAGCACTTCGTTATAAGTAAAGCAAATTGAATGAGGATGGCATTTTTTCTTGATGATTAAAATCACGATTACAAATTGTACCATCTAACTTCATCATTATTTTTCGCCAATTTTATTGTCATGATAAATATAGCTGATTCCTGAATTTCAGTAATTTCAAGTAATTTAAGTAATTTCAGGGGACACGAGACTTAATTCAAAAAATTACTGATTAAATAGATCTCATGTCCCCCGATATATAAATTACTGATTAAATAGATCTCCCCCCCGATATCCCAATGGCGTATCAAAAACTCTTCCGGAAGGTTATCCGGACCACCCCTGAGTTTCCTGAAATAGTTTGAGACATGAAGTGGCGCACCACAATATGGGCAAGCTTTTGCCTTGAGGCATTCGGCTAGATAGACATCGATTAAATAGAGGAGTTGGTATAACTTGATTTTTTGCAGGAGTTCAAGGATCATATAGTTGCCTGTAATAATTATCGCAATTAAAAGGCAGGAGTTCCCTGATGGCTTATTCGAAGTAAGTGAGGGAACTCCGTTAACAAACCTCACCTACTGTGCAAATTCTATGCGGTTTTTCCCTCAGATATTCTGATCATTCTCACCTGGGAAGTAAAATTGTATTTTTTGTGTAAACTTGATCAATACTTAAAGTTTTCTTTCTGGTAGTTCACGATCAAACCTTTTAATTAAATAACCCTCAACATTTGATTTAACACACCATTTATGTTAGTAAGGTTTAACTTTATATTATGTTTAAACCCAAAAATTCAAAGACTTATATGTGTTTAGTCGTCGTTTTTGGAGAACCCTCACACTTCAATTACACACCTGCCTAACTATGTTCTTAGTAACTCGGACCCAGAAGTAAATCTCCACTTATGTTTTAAAATTAACGTAATTCACCAGTTTCCATAATGATTTAGCAAGAAGTAAAACTTAGCTAATTTCAATTATATTTAATTATATGGACAATTGTCGTATTATTTGAGACAATTTACATAAAAATATTAGGAGGTTGTAATGGTGGCTAATAAAGCAATTATCAGTAAAAAGAAATCAAAAGGCAATACTGCTGTGAAAGCCGGTTATGTGGTAAAGGGCAAAAAAACAAAAGGTAATACTGTAGGGAAAACCAGTTCAAGGGTAAAATCCAAGAGTATAAAAGTGAGTGACCGCTTACCAGAAAAAGTTTTTTTAGGCGGAACGAAAAGAAGTGCAAGAAGTCCAGGATTCCTTACCGAAATGGGGGTAATAGAACAGGTAAGAAAGGGAATCGTTCAAAACGAACTATTGATTTTGGCAAATTTATTAAAAATGACAATCCCAGATTTGTCAAAATTACTTCCAGTAACAGCGAGAACCATCCAAAGATATAACAAAAATACAATTTTATCTAAGTCGCTTTCAGAGCAAGTAATACAGATTCAAAGGTTATATTATAAAGCGAAAGAGGTTTTTGAGGATGAGGAAAATGCAGTAAGATGGTTAAAAAGACCATGCATGGCGCTTAATAACGAAAAACCAATTGATTTGTGCGATACGTACTCGGGAATAGAACTTGTTAGAGATGAGTTAACGAGAATTGAATACGGAGTATTCGCATAATGTTGTTATATCGAATATGTAAAAAAAAATACGCAAAAGATTTATCTGGTTCCGGATCCAAAATTACTAGTGGGAGATTCAATTCAAAAGGAATCGCTGTCTTATATACTGCTTCTTCTTTTCCACTGGCAACACTAGAGATTTTAGTACATGTTGACAAGGACCTGCTTCCTAAAAACCTGGTATTGGTTGAGCTTTCAATCCCAAATAGAATTATTATTGATGAAATTAAAATTTCTCAATTGGGGAAACTCTGGTATAAATATCCTTCACCAACTTATTGTAAAAAAATAGGTGATGATTGGTACAAAAGCCATTCAAGTCTCGCTTTAAAGGTTCCTTCAGCAGTAACACGAAATAACAGTGATTTCAATATTGTTTTGAATCCAAGCCATGTGGATTTTAATAAAGTTAAAATAAATAGTATTAAAAATTTCACCCTGGATCCAAGGTTATTTTGAGCTGACAGTTATAATTTGAAAAACCTCGACTTCAATTACACACCTGCCTAACTTCGCTCTAAATAATCTGAAAAAGAATCACTATTCCGGATCCTTTGTTAGATAAAATACGGTAAAATATTAATTTTATCCATATAACGAAGGGTCAAAATGGAAAAATCACTTTTAGATGAATTAAGAGATGCTTCTAGAACAAGTAATACTCGAAAAAACATTGAGAATTGGTGTAGAATCGAAACTGATGAATATGGAAAAAAAGGAAAGTATATTGAATGGTGTAAAAATCATCATATCGAACCTTATCCCTGCTCAGTTTCTGATTTTGAAGAATTCTTAATCAGTGTTTATGAAGATGGATTGAGTATCGGTTCAATTAAACAGGCTCGTTGGGCTGTTGATAGTGAACATAAAAGAATGGATTTCGAACCGCCAGGGCAAGATTCCCGAATCGAAATTTTGCTGGCTGGGATTATTAGAACTAAGGTTCAAAGAGGTGAAGGAACTATCAATCAAAAAGACGCAATGACGATGGATCACATCAAAAAAATCAAATTTCCAAATATTTATATTGAAATTAGGGATAGAGCGTTACTTCTAATTGGGTTTGCTGGTGGATTTAGAAAATCTGAGCTGATACGAATTCAAATTCAGGATATAAAAAAAATTGAATCAGCTATAAACATAGAATTGCCTTTTTCCAAATCAAATCAGCAAGCAGAGAAAATTGAAAAAATTGCCATTGTCTACGGATCAGATCCTGATTGGTGTCCGATATTATCATTGTTAAAGTGGTTAGAGTTAATAAATGAAAGCGGTGGTCGAGTTTTCCGATCAATTAATAAGTTTAATAGAAATGGAAAGAGTCTGTCCCATTATAGTGTCCCAATGATTATAAAAAAATATGCACCTCAAACTGGGCTTGATCCAGAAAAAGTATCAGGACATTCATTGCGAGCTGGTTGTGCTACTTATATGCTTGATCGTGGTGTACCGACTCATGTAGAATTTATTTGATATTATTCTACAGTTTAGCACATTTGTAATCTTGAAAAATTTTTTTCCATATTCCTCTAAAAGTTGATTATTGGGAAAATCGATCAGTGCCTAAAATTTTCCTTCTGCCGTTTCACGACCAAGCCTATAAAAAACATTTTCTCAGTGTTTGATTTAAAACACTATGTATGTTAGTAAGGTGTAACATAAATAACCATTTTTACATTATTCCAGAAACATCAAAGACTTATATCAGTTTAGTCGTAGTTTTTGGAGTAATCACCATAATAGTTACACCACCAGCTAAACGAGAGTTATAAATGAAAAAGCTTTTGTTCCCAGTGATTTTTATTTTCTTTTTGGTAAATTATGGATAAATGAAAACTTACCGAGTCTGATATTATTAACAAATTTATTTTACCTGAATTGATAATGTTGGTTGAGATACAATGACATTTTTATCTTAATTCAAGGAGTACCACCATGAAGCAAGTTATTTGTCAGGGAATTGTTACAATCTCTATCTTTCTTATCTTAGTGGTATTTTTAGTAATAAGGATTCACGCTGAAGAACAACAATGCATCGATATATCAGGAACATGGGCAGTAACTGCAGAAATTGATGCATCTAACTGCGGGGGAACTAAAAGGATAGAAAATTCTACCGATGAACTTATCCAAATTGGCTGTATTGTTACTAGTAAAGATGAAGAAAATAATAAATCAGAAGTGAAAGGTGACAGGATCTATTTGCCTGATCGAAGTATCCCTGGAAATCAGGTTGGTAGTAAAGTAATTCTACAAGATCGGGTAGCTCAAGTGAGTGGAAATAAACAAACAGGGAAAAGCAACTGGACCTGGACGGATGGAAGAAATTCATGCTCTGGAACGACTGAATGGACTGCTATTAAACTATCGAGCAAGGATATTGAATCAGTCTCAATTGTTCCAAGCACACTTCAGAGAGATCTGCTCAAGACGGATGAACTGTTTGCGGACACATATCAAGGGAATGGTCCGGTTCATAACGATTATTTTATGCCGTTCAAAGACGCAGGACCCGCTATACATAAGTTCTCCGGCAGACTGTCTATGTCTTCTACCAAGATGACTCACCGTATCATAGGTGCTAGTGGAAACGTTGGTTCATTTCCAGCACTTCAGATAAACTTCTTTACATATAAAGATCATCTTGTTCCCGTTGAGCGAAATAAGCTTTTAAAAGGTAAAGACAGCATTTGGAACATCATTCTAGCACCTGGGCTAATATGGTCTGAACCAGGTGATAATGGTTATTCCCGCGCATCGTTTCCTTTTACTCTCGTCCCTTCCCAATATATATCCAGTCAGACACATAATGGTATCGCTACATTTCTGTTTAATGACGAACATATATCCGCGCTTCGGTTCCAAATCGTTCAGGAAGCAGCACCAAATGAAAAATTCGATGCCTGGGGTCAAGCCAGTATGATGTATATTCCCTCACCACTCCAAAATCAGAAAGGCCTGACTCAGCAATTTGCTAAGGAATTGTTGTACCTAACACCCATCCGCTCATGGACGGAGTTGGAATATAAATACGATCCGGTAATGTTAGACAAGATTGATGAAACAAGTAATAGGGGAAACATCACGCTAAGTGGTTTAATAATAGATGATGTAGTCTACGCCCGTCCATGCCGAACACGCTGGGGTGACTATCCGTTTTGTGCTCAGATGCGCCACAGTGTGTATTCGATTTCAAAATCTTTAGGAGCAATGGTGGCAATGTTACGCCTAGCTCAGAAGTATGGGGATGGCGTTTTTGACTTGAAGATTAAGGATTATATCGACATCGCCAGTAATCACGATGGCTGGAACAATGTCACTTTTGGAAATGCGCTCAGTATGACAACAGGTATCGGTAATGTTGAGCAGCGTAAAGTTTCAACGTATGTTGGGGAGAATTCAACAGTCCTGGCAAGAAAGATTGATGAGGCCCAAACGATCAAAGAAAAACTAAAGTTGATTGCAGCGTTCCGCAATTATCCATGGGGACCTGGTGAAGTCTTTCGTT
>Ga0233431_1001893_pt1 | contig 32644 bp, 29 predicted proteins | sample SI_118_April2016_FD_179867 | JGI IMG/M metagenome (GOLD analysis project Ga0233431, IMG submission 179867) | Seawater microbial communities from Saanich Inlet, British Columbia, Canada - SI_118_April2016_200_MG | ecosystem: Environmental > Aquatic > Marine > Inlet | place: Canada: British...
TTTCCGACACTTTAGTTACTACTAAACTTTTTATTGAGGATGTTTAAGCTATTTATAAACATTACGCACATAAATTTATAATAGAATACAGTTATTTTACTATTAGTTGTGTGGAAAGCGTGATGATGAGGTGAACACCCTTCAAGGCGAAAGCCAATGAGATGCGGTAGTAACTACTGAACGCCCATAAACAACCTTAAAATGACAAACTTATTCATAATACATGGGATTTCTGGAAATTCTCAAGAGAATTGGTTCCCTTGGTTAAAAGAGAAACTGGAACCATTTGGGGTAGATGTTATTATCCCTAATTTTCCTACTCCTAATAGTCCTAAGTTGTCTCTGTGGTTAGATCATTTCAAACAATATCATTCTGATTTAAATGAAGAGAGTATCATAATTGGACATAGTTTAGGTGTGCCATTTTTATTATCACTATTAGAAAAACATCCAGTTAAAGCTGCTTTCTTTGTGGCAGGTTTTTCTTCTTTGCCAGATAATCAATTTAAAGATGAAATGAAAACTTTCATAAAAGACTTTAATTGGCAAAAAATCAAAGAGAATTGTTCTCAGTTTCATGTATTTCATTCTGATAATGATCCTTATGTGTCAATAGACAAAGCAGAAGAATTAAAAGAAAAGCTTCAAGCAGAACTTACAATTGTTCCAAACGCAGGTCATTTTAATACTCCTGCTGGTTATGATAAATTTGAATTGTTGTTGGATAATGTTAAGGAGTTGATTAAATAATTATTCTACTTTAAATATGTCACCATGTCCCGGAACGATGTAATCTGCAATTTTTAGAATCTTGTTTCTGCTTTTATTGAACTCTTCAACATCATTTAGCATTGGGTTTGGCTGTTTTTCTTTATCTAAGAAACTGGAATCAGGAAATGCATCTCCAGTAACAACAACTTTTCCATCTGCTGTATCTATAACAACTGAGATCATGTCTGGAGTGTGACCTGGCGTTAGAATAAATTCAACCTCTTCTGTTAATTTAACTCCATCACTAATCTCGGTTCTTTGTGCAGTTCCAGTTTTAACATCATGAAATTGTCCAGGATAATCACTCTGGCCTTTAAATTTACAATATACTTTTGCATTTTTGAATAATCCAATGTTAACAACGTGATCTAAATGCATGTGAGTTAGGACTACTATTTCAATATCTTCTGGGCTAAGGTTTTCTTCTTTTAGATTTTTAATTAGTGTGTCTTTTTCTAAGAAAGAACCAGTATCAACAACAATGTTCTTGTCGCTTTTTATTAAAGTTGATGAGGAATAAAGTCTCAATGAACCATCTTCATTTTTGTAATGTTCGCCTTTGACTAAAACTTTAACTTTTGCCATATATCTATCCAAATAATCCAGGATGTTCTTCTTCTTCCTCTCTACGTACTTTTTCTATCGCGCATAAGAAGTCGTTATTCACAATATGCTCTCTAGATTCACGAATAGCAAAGTATCCTGCTTCTGTACACACTGCTTGGATTTCTGCTCCAGAAAAGTTTTCCATGGCTTTAGAAAGATCTTTTAGTTTAATCCCTTTAAGACTCATATTTTTGACATGAACTTTTAGAATTTCTAATCTGCCTTCTTCATCTGGTAGATCAACTTCAATTAATCTATCTAAACGTCCAGGACGAATAATGGCTTTATCTAAAATCCCTAACATATTGGTTGCGGCAATAACTTTTACATCGCCTAAATGGTTAAATCCGTCTAATTCTGATAATAATTGCATAAATGTTCTATTAACTTCTCTTTCTCCGGAAGTTCCGGTTTCCATTCTCATGGCAGCAAGAGCATCAATCTCATCAATAAAGATGATAGATGGAGCTTTACTTTTTGCTAACTTAAAAATTTCTTTAATTAATTTAGCACCTTCTCCAATAAACTTTTGAACTAATTCTGATCCTACTACTTGGATAAATGTTGCATTAGTACTATGTGCAACTGCTTTTGCCAATAAAGTTTTACCTGTTCCAGGAGGACCGTGTAATAATACTCCTTTAGGCGGTTTTATTCCTACTTTCTTGAACAATTCTGGATTTTTCAATGGTAATTCTATAACTTCTTTCAATTCGTTAATCTCTTCTCCTAATCCACCAATATCTTTCCAATTTTCTTGTGGTTTTTCAATAATGACATATTTCTCAACTTCTAATCCTTCTCCAAGATCAACTTTTTCAATAACATTCAATGACTTCTGGTCAACTAATACTGTGTCCCCATTATTCATTTTACCTGCTCTTTCAGAAATGTAACAATAAAATTTGTTTCCGTTTGGTAATTTAATTACTGCTTTATCTTTATCTGTGATTTGAACAATGTCTGCTACTAGTAATGCTGGTTTTCTTAAATTGCTTAATTCAGCACTAGTTTTGTTGAATAACTCTCTTAACATTGCACTTTCTTCTTCTGTTCTTCTTAATGTTTTGTTAAGTGTTTTATTCTCATCTTCTAGCTTTGTAACAGTTTCATTTAGTTCTTTATTAGTATCTTCAGAATCATTCAAATTAATAGTTTCTGAGTATATTGCTTCTTTAGTGCTTTCCTTTGCCATAGTTTTGTCTATATAATGTAGAATATATTTAAAGGTTGCGAGAAATAGTGGATATTAGAATTAAACTAATCCTACTTCAATAACTCCTTCTTTAGAAAAATGTTCTGCTAACGCTCTTGCGATAGTGTTTTCATCTTCTCTTGGAGATCCAGAAATTAAAATTACTTTAGAATTTTTAGTTAATCTTTCTTTTAATTTTTCTTTTAATCAGTAATCGTTAAGGTTTAATTTTGTAACTGGACGAACTGTTGTGATATCTAATTTATCACTAAATGGTTTTTTTGTAATTACAATTTTAAAATCTAACTATTGAACAATTGTGCTTTTATTTCTCTTAATTTCTAAAAAATACTTTTCTGATTTTTCTGTTGCATTAATAATTTCTCGGAAATTTGTTTTACCTTTTCATAACTTGTTTTGTCGTCTTTAATTTTAAAAACATTTCATCTGCTAGATACACTTTTTTTGCAATTGGATGATTTTTTTCGCGCAAGTGGACACTCATTGTTTTGAATCAAAGCAATTTTCTATTTGCATAATTGTAAGATTGTATTTCTTTATTAAAAGTTTTTTTAAATTTCAACATTTGTTTTTTGTCGACGATGAAATCATTGGAATTTTTTTATTTTTTTGAAAAATATTTTTTTATTACAACAAAAAAAGTTGTGGCATAGAAACATTTAAAAAGGAAATTTACTTTTCTTTTACTAAAATAACCTAAAGAGGTGTTATGATGGCTAAAAAAGTAGTGAAGAGAAGTGCAGTCAAGAAAAAAACTATCAAACGAAAAGCTGTAAAGAAAAAAGCTGTAAAGAAAAAAGCAGTTAAAAGAAAGGCAGTTAAGAAAAAGGTAGTTAAGAGAAAGGCTGTAAAGAAAAAAGTTGTTAAGAAAAAGGCAGTTAAGAAGAAAGTAGTTAAGAAGAAGGCTGTAAAGAAAAAAGCTGTAAAGAAGAAAACAGTTAAGAAAAAAGCTGTTAAGAAAAAGGCTGTAAAGAAGAAAGCAGTTAAGAAAAAAGCAGTTAAGAAGAAGAAAGTAGCAAAGAAACCTGCTAAGAAAAAAACCGTTAAAAGAAAAAGATAAGCTTTTTATTTTTATTTTTTTATTTTTTTATTTTTTTATTTTTTTATTTCTAATCTACTATAAAAACCAGTTAATTAATCCATTTACTAGTAACTTAGTATTATCTAACAACCCATTTGCTGAACCTTTAATCTTTAATTCTTGTTTTTCTGAGTATAATTTGCCATTTTGATCTTTCCAAGTAATTGTTACATCAATTTTGTTGTTAAAGCTAATACCTTCTGCTAGCAATGTGGATTTAATGTTTTCTTCTGTATTAATTTGTTCAATCTCCCACTTTTGTTCTCTTCCTGGTAAGGAAATTAAAGCAATTACTTCTCTTGGTGGGTTGAAGGAAGTTTTGTTAATATTAACAGTGATAATTAATTCTTGGCCATATTCTATTGTTTCTGGGAAATTAATTTTTAATTCTATTGAGGGATTATCTAGAATTGCATATTCCACCGACGACCTTTTTTCAATATAATCATTTTCAGCACTAACAACAATCTTTTGCCATCCTGGATCTTCTCCTTTAACATTAATCTCTAAAGAATGTTCTTGGTTTATTGGCAAATTAATCATTTCGCATACTGAACCAATACAATAGTTTATACTCTCTAAGTTAGTATTCCCAACATTTTTAATTTCACATTGAACTTCTGCTTCTTCTCCCAACTTGATTTCTGTTTCATAGTCACAATCAAATGAAATTTTCCTAGAATATGTTTTGTCTTCGTCTTCAATCATTAACTGTTCAATTTCTTTTTTAGAATAATGTGTTTGGCCATATATTGATTGAAATGAGTCTTTGGCAGAAACATTCTTCTCATTATATATCACTGATGGAAAAGAATACCAATATTTTTGATTTAGGTCATCTGAAATCTTTACTAACCAATATGTTTCTCTTACTTCTTTTGGATTTAATAGTACTGTTCTCTTATTTCTTCCCAGAATCTCAACTTCTTCTGGAATTGCCAATCTTAATGTAGTTGCGGCATAATAATTTGCATTGTTTTTTAGAATGCCTTTAATTAAATTATAACTTCCAATATTAACTGCTGGAGAAAGAATTTCTTGTTCTATCTGAATCATTTCTGTCTCTGTATTGCCTTCTTCTAGTAATTTAACTGCAAAATCTAATTTTCCTGGTTGAAGTTGCACATTATTTGCCAACCAAGAGAATTCAGAAGAAGGAATTGCTGGATCTTCTGCTTCTCTTAGTTTTATGTGGGTAACGTCAATATAACCATACTCTCCAAATGTAATGTCAAACTCTACCCACCCTTTATCTGGAAAGTAAACTTCTGCCCAGCCATGCGGTTGCCAATTTTCATCAAATAATTCTGAAGTGGTATAAGAAATTCCTGAAACAAATCTTGCTGGTATACCAACAGAACGGCACATTGCAACAAATAAAGAAGTCATTTCATCACATACTCCTTGTTTATTCTTTAAAACCCAAGAAGCTTTCTGAGAAGTTTCTGCTGTTAAGGTTGTTAAATCATATTCTACATTTTCTTCAACCCAGTTTGCTAAGTTAAAGACAGCTTTAAACAAGTCATCTTCACCTTCAACTAATTCTGAAGCTTTTTGAATTATTTCTGGAGTGTTAGAATCAATTGTTTCAGTTGGTTGTAAATAATTAAAATATTCTTTTAAATCATCTTCAATTGGGAATTTAAGTCTATTTTTAATCTCTAAACGTTCATTTTTAGTTTTTACGACTGAGTTGAAATAATATTGTTTACTCTCAATTTCTGGATTATCCCAATAGAAATAAACTAAATCTTCTTTAACTTCTCCAGTTGTATCAGTTTCTAATAAAGTTTGTCGGAATGAATCTTGTGGGAATAACTTTAGTTCTGTAGATACTTCTTTAACGTTCGCATTAGATGATTCTTCAATTAAATCGAATTCTCCTTCAATGTTTAATTGTAAGGTTAAAGACTCTTTTAAGTAGATGTTGTCTGATTCAGCTACTGCTGATAGAATTAATAATAAAGAGAGCAATATTAGGCTGGAGATGAGTTTATTTTTCATTTAAGATAAAAAGAGAGAAAAAAAGTTAATAAATGTATCGGATTGAGAACTATCTTAATAGTTCACTCCTAACTTTGTCTTTAAAGTCTCTTGCTAAGTCATCCCAACCAACCATATTTAAATGTGGGCTACTGCTTCCAATTATTGGGCTAGATTCTTTTCCTTTCATCCAACCAATGACAAAAAACATTCTTACTCCATTGTTACGGTTAAATGCGGGGACTATGTACATTTCAAACCCAGAATGTCTTTTTTCTTTTAAACGTCTTTCAACCCTCTCTGTTTTACTTCCTCTAGTTACCATATCAAAGTCAGAACGCATATGCATATCTCTATTATCAGAAGTATGCACTATATCTTCATGAAGCTTTAAGCCAGCACTAAAATGTAGGCATAATGGTCTGATTTCTTCTGGAATTTCATATTGAATCTTTGGAGGATTAAGATTTTTGAGACTTGAAGAAAGCATTGCTTTTTCTGCCTGCATAAGTTTATTTTTCATTTCTGGATGTTCCTTTTTTAAGAGGCTCCACTTACTTACTCTATGTGTTCCTGAAAAATTAGAATCAAAATGCTGAAATCCAGCTTCACAAAAACCTTTAAAAGATCTTTCAATTTTACTTTCATGCAATTCAAAATCTGCTTCTAATTCTTCTATAATATGTTTGCGATCAATTCCTGCTTTTTCTTTTGGAATGTTTGCTTTTTTAACAACCCAACTTAAGGGGTTATACCAAGATCCTTTTTTATTCATGATCATCACCTTTTTTAGTTTAACTAAAGTTAAGAACATTTGTTACTATTTAAAGTTTATTGCGTTTTAAGGTGTGTATTTCCTTTAAGAAACAATAAATCTTATAAATTAAAACAATAATCGTTTCTTTATGGAAAAAGCCGTGGCATTATTATCTGGTGGAATAGATTCTCCTGTATCTATACATCTAATGCAGAATAGATTAGAGGTTATTGCAATACATTTTCATCAACTTCCATTAACTGGTGAAGAAGAAATTGAAAAGGTTAAGGATTTAGCTAAAATTCTAAAGTTAAAGAAACTGTATATGGTTCCTTTTGCTGAAGTTTTCAAATCATTAGTTGAGAAATGTAATCATCGAGATTATTATACCTTATCAAAAATTGTGATGTTTAAAACAGCAGAATTAATTGCTGAGAAGGAAGGTGCTAAGTTCTTAATTACAGGAGAAAACTTAGCTCAAGTTTCTTCGCAAACCCTTAGTAGTTTGAAAGCAATTACCAAAAGTTTATCTTTAGAAATATTTCGGCCAGTTTTAACTTATGATAAACAAGAGATTATTGATCTAGCTAAGAAGATTGGTACTTACGATACTTCTGCTGGTCCGGAGATCTGTTCTTTACTTGGTCCTAAAAATCCAAGTACAAAAGCAGACTTTGATAAGGTCCAAGCACAATTAGATAATCTGGAACTGAATAAGATTATGAAGGAAAGTTTAAGTAAAGCAGAGATTTTGGAATTTTAGAAGCCACTGGACCACTGGTCAGGTTCGGACAACGTTTATTAACCATTGTTTTAATATTGTTTATAGGTTGAACTCTAATAATTATGACACAAATTGGTATGATCTTAAAGACTCTTTCTTACTAGAACTTAAAGATAACTTATTAGAACAATTAATTCATAAGGGGAAGAAAAAAGCAGGAAATTTAAACTTATTATGTAAGGAACTTAATTTTAGTGCTCCCACCTTTTACAACTTAGTTAATAAAAAAGGAGTAAAGATGGTTTCAATATTAAAGTTGAAAAGATTACTGGACTACTTAAACATCTCTTATAATTATATCAATGATAAAATTAAAATGACTAAAAAGGGTAAAGTTATTTCTATTACTAATCCAATATTTCCTATTGATCTGAACAATAAGTGGGGAGCTTACTTACTTGGTTTAATTGTCTCTGATGGATGTATTTATGTGGATAAAAAAGCAAGAAATCAAATTAGAACAAAATATGCTGCAGGAGAAGAACAATCTGCAGAAAACTTTATTCAAGCTATAACTGTGCTTTATGGGACTGTTTGTATTCAAAAAGAATTTATTAGAAATTGCATCATTTTAAGAATTGGAACTTCTATTATTGGGGATTCATTGCTTAAAGCTGGGGCCATACTTGGGCAAAAAGCAGCAAAGAATGGAAGTGTGCCTTGGATTGTTAAACAGGGAAGTAAAGAAATGAAAGCAAATTATCTAAAAGCTGCTTTTGATGATGAATCTTCAGTTTACAAAGAAAAGGAAAGAAAATGTGGTTATATCATTATTTCGCGTTATAAACATTTGACTCACCTAACCAATGAACAAAGAGAAAAATTAGATTCTCTTAATCCTTTAATGAAAAACAGGTCCTTTCCAACTGGACACATCACTAGGTATATGACAATTAAAAAGTCATTGGAGTACATAAAAGATAAAGAATTAATTCAACAGTTAAATGAACCACCTAACCTTTTACAAGATGAAGCAAGTTTTTTGAATGAATTTGGCATTCGGAACAGATTCTTTTGTAGATGTTTAACAAAAACGCACTTGGGGAAATATAGTGTTTGTTATGATTTATTCATAAATCAGAAAGAGAGCATTAAGAAATTTTATAAAGACATTGGTTATTCTTTAACTAGAAAACAAGAGAAGTTAAAATTGCTTGTTGGAGATATTAACTGTGATGAAGATTTATAACACTTTATCAAAGAAAAAGGAAGAATTTGTACCTTTAAGATCCAATGAAGTGGGCTTATATTGTTGCGGGCCAAACAAAATTTCTAATTGAAATTTTGGGCATGCTGTTTACAATTTTGCTCATGTTGGAAATTTACGTAGTTATATCTTTGAAGATGTTTTGAGAAGAACTTTGGAATTTAACGATTTTAAGGTTAAACATGTAATTAACATTACGGATGTTGGACATTTAACTTCTGATTCTGACACTGGTGAGGATAAGATGCTTAAAGGAGCTAAGCGGGAGAAGAAAACAGTTTATGAAATTGCTGAATTTTATACTCAAGCGTTTAAAGCAGACCTTAATAAGTTGAATATTTTAGAACCCTCCATTTGGTGTAAAGCTACTGAACATATTAAAGAACAGATTAAACTTATTGAACAGTTAGAAAAGAAAGGATTTACTTACACGGCTGGTGGAAATGTTTACTTTGACACTTCTAAATTAGATGATTACGGAAAATTAGCTAGGCTGGACTTAAATGCTGAAAGTAAATCTCGTGTTGAAGCAGATGAGAATAAAAAGAATGCTCACGATTTTGTACTTTGGTTTACAAAATCAAAATTTAAAGATCAAGAGATGAAATGGACTTCTCCTTGGGGAGAAGGTTATCCTGGCTGGCATATAGAATGTTCAGCAATGAGTATGACATATCTTGGAGAACAGTTTGATATTCATTGTGGTGGTATTGATCATATTCCTGTACATCATACAAACGAGATTGCACAATCTGAATCTGCTACTGGTAAAAAGCCATGGGTTAAGTATTGGTTACATAATGAGTTTTTGGTTCTTTCTAAAGGAGAAAAGATGGCCAAGTCTGGAGACAATTTCTTAACTCTCTCTGTTTTGGAAGAGAAAGGTTATTCTGCTTTAGATTATAGGTATTTTTGTTTAGGAACTCATTACAGAAATCCATTAATGTTTAGTTTTGAAGCAATGGATTCTGCAAAAGCTGGTTATAAGAAGTTGGTTGGTCATATTTTAGAGATTAAAGGAACTGGTGGCAAGGTTAGTTCTAGCTATTTAGATAAGTTTACTCTTGGTATTAATGATGATATGAACACTGCTAAAGGTTTGGCAGTAATGTGGGAAGTTCTTAAAGATGAAAAACTTTCTGATAAAGATAAGTATGCTACTCTTCTTGAGTTTGATACTGTTTTTGGTTTAGGTTTGGCGGATCTTAAAGTTGAGAAGATTCCTGCTGAAGTGGTTGAGTTAGCTGAGGAACGTTTAGTTGCTCGTAATGCTAAAGATTGGGCTAAATCAGATGAACTTCGTGATAAGATTTCTAAGTTAGGCTATGTGGTTGGCGATACTAAAGAAGGCTATGAATTGAAGAAGGTTTAATTATGACACACTTTGCAGCTTTAGATGATTCTTTAGTTTATCAAAATGGCATTTATGTTTATTCTCATGCTTTGACTGTTTTTGATCAAGAACCAGATGTAATTTATTTTGTTGGTGATAAACGGGATATTTATACTCATGAATCTGAGCTAGGTGTTTTTGTTACTGGGATACTTCCAGAAGAGTGTTCTTTATTTGCTTGCATGCATTACTTTCAATATTCAGATTTTTGGGATCAATTAGTTTGTCAAGGGGTTGATAAACAGCATCCCGTTCCTAAGAATGTTCATCGTTTGTTTATTCAATCTCATCATGCTGCTAAAAACACTGCAAAAAGAGTATTGGAAGAAATATTAAGAGGGGTATGAATCGAAGGAGAACTTTGTTATCTCTAACCGGTGACTAAATAACGAAAAATTTATAAATAGCTAAATCCTGTTGATTCTATGGTCAGAGATAGTCCCATTATTAGTAGAATATCCCAATTACGAGCAGAGGGTGGAATAAATGACCTTGTTACTTTTAGTGGATTTTCTGGAAGTGGAAAGACCACTTTAATTGATAGGATTGTTGAACTATTTGATGGTATTGCTTTGCCTTCAGGCGATAATTTAAAGGTTAGAAAAGCTCAAAGATATACTACTCGAGAACCTAGAGAAAATGATGATCCTACTGAAAACCTTTACTTAACCTTGGAAGAATTTGATAAAAAAGTTCAAGCTGGTGAAATTCCAATTCATTATCACTCACAGAGTTCTGGACATTATTATGGGTGGGACGTTGAGGAGTTACTTCAAGAAAAAAATGAAATTGTTATAGTAACCGTAAATGATGCAGAAGGTGCTTCTTGGCTTAAATGTGAACATGATCCTACTTCTGTTTTTGTTGAAGTTAGTCAAGATGAGGTTATTAGGCGAATTAAATCTCGTGGTGGCACAAAGAAACAAATTGAAGATCGGATTGCACGTTTAGGAACTGAATCTCCAGAACCTCTGTTTGATGTTTATGGTACTAAACATGAACTTGGTTCAGCAGAAAGATTTTACCATCAAGCGGGCATAAGTCATGGGCTAGCAGAGCTTGTTATTGTTAATGAGGGTGATATTGATACTGTAGCAACAACTCTTTTTTCTGCAATAGTTGGGATGGCTCAAAACAAGAGAATCCCTAATTACATCCCCTGTCAACTAAAGTATTCCTTTTGTGAGGAAGAAGGTGTTACTGTACCAAGAGTAGATTTGTTAAGGTCACATTTTTTTGTAGATGATAATGGAAGACCTATAACAGATACATATACTCCCTCAGAAAAAGATGCAAACGATTCTGTTGATCAGGTTACTGATAGGGATGTAACTCTAATGCATGTTAAGCCACGTTGCGGATCTCCTGATTATTATGCTGTTAGGGTGAGTCCTCAAAATGAAGAAGTTGATTTAGTTAAACTAAGGCAGGGTTTCTTTCGTGGTTGTCATTTAAGAGATGTTGCAAATTGGAAATTGGATGCTTCTAATGCTCCAGCATTTGTAACGCACCTTGTTGGAAATGACTTTAGATTTTCTAAACCTCAATTGAATGAATACTTAAGTCCTCATGTTGATGGTCAAGAAAGTGTAGTCTGTTATGATATTCATGGAGTTCCAGACCCACAAACAGTTCAAGATTTAGTTGTTGCTAGTGGGCACTTGAGATAAAACATCCTTCAACTTCTTTTCTCCTAAATAAAAAGTCTTAAACCCAAGAGAAGAAGGAACCTTAACATCTTCCTCGTAATCATCGCCAATAACAATACATTCAGAAGGATCTAGGTTTTCAGCAGCAATTAGTTTCTTCCAGTATTCAATTGAATCTTTATTGCAACCGGTGTAATCAGAACTAAAGATAAAGTCCACAGATAAATTATACTTATCCAAATACAGTTTAATTGTTCGTAACATAGAATTGGAAACAATACCAATCTTACTTCCTTTAGACTTCAAAGTACTAAACACTTCCCTAACTTCAGAAAACAATACATTATTTACCGCAATTGCTTTCTCCAATACAGAATAATATAAGTCTAAGAGATCTAACTTATTACAAAGTTCGCCAGAATCATAATTGCCATGTTTATTTTTCTTCAAACCAAGAGATGAAGCTTTAGAAAATAACTCTTCCTCATTAATATCTAATTTAGAACAAACTCCAGAAACTATCTAAGGATATATTTTAGCATAAATTGATGTATCAATTAAAGTATCATCCAAATCAAAAAGAAAAATCATAATAAAAAATAGAAAAAGAAAAGAAGATTATTTCTCTCCTTCTTTCTTTGCTCCCATAATTCGGAACATTGTAGTACCACACTCTGGGCATTTACCTTTCATAGCTCTTCTTTCTACGCCGCCTTTTCCTTTCATAGCAACTTCGTTAGCTTCAGACATCTCTCTTTTTGCTTTACACTTAACACAATATGCTTCCATTTTATATACACCTCAACGATTTAATTTCTTGCTTGGTTTAATACTCCAATGTTTTGAATTGGTATTAAATCAAAGCAAGATTAAAAATACCTTGGAATTTTGCTCCATTGGGATTTTTATTTTAATCTTTTGAACGTAACCCTCACGATCATAAGGTTAATTATTATTTTTCCCCTTATTAAAAAGCTTTCGGAAATTTACCTTAAAATTCCCACTTTTACAGCGAATTTCTCTGTTTCCAGCGTTGTCTCTCCTGAGAAACTAATTTCTTTAACTTTAAGAACCGCTTTTAAATCATCCTTAATTGATTCAACCATCTCTTGAAACTTCTCTTCAGAACTTACAAGTATTAATTTTTGTAAATCTTCTTTCAAGGAAAGTTGCTGTTCTGACTTAAATCTTCGAACAGTACTAATAATATCTATTCCCAAATCACCTGTTAATTCTGCGGTTTCATCAACTAATGAAACATTAAACTCTGGCCACTTAGAACTATGAATACTTTTACATTCTTCTTTAGCGGCGAAGAATAATTGATAAATTTCTTCAGTAATATGTGGCATAATTGGTGCAGCCATTTTAATTACTCCTAAAATTGATTGATATGTTCCTTCTTGTCCACTTCGACGAGCTTCAACACCACGAATATCGGGGTTATAAAGACGATCTTTAACAATTTCTAAATAATTATCACAGAAATGTTGCCAGAAGAATTTATCTACTGCAGCTTTACTTTTACTATAATCATATTTTGTGAATTGTTCTGTACTCTCTTTAATGAGTTTCTGTAATTTGCTTAGTAACCATTTATCAAAAACTTCAGTTGCTTCACAAGGAGTATAATCTTCTAGGTGCATTAATCCAAACTTAGAAGCGTTCCACAATTTTGTAATTGATTTTTGTCCCGTAACAACATCTTTCTCTTGATATGGTAAGTCTTCTCCTAGTTTAACAGAAGCTGCCCAGAATCTAAATGCATCTGCAGAATATTTATCAATTACTTCTTGAGCCACTACAAAATTTCCTTTAGATTTACTCATTTTCTGTCCAGAAGGATCTTGTCCATGGCCAGAGATCATAATGTCTTTCCAAGGAATTTCATTAAAATGAAAATAAGATTTAACAATTGTATAAAATGCCCAGGTTCTAATAATGTCATGTGCCTGTGGTCTTAGTGACATTGGTAAGAAGTTTTTCCTTTCATCTTTTGCTCCCCATTTAGCATTAATCTCTGGAGTGCAAGAAGAAGTCATCCAAGTATCCATAACATCCATTTCTGGTTCTATGTTTTCTGATCCACATTTACATTTCCCTTCAAACTTTTCTTCACGAGGATCTATTGGTAATTTAGACTCTTCTGGAAAGAGAACTTCATTACAATCTTTACAATACCATAATGGGAATGGAACTCCATAATATCTCTGTCTAGAAATTCCCCAGTTCCATTGTAGATTTTTAACCCAATGTTCATAACGAACTTTCATATACTCTGGATACCAATTAACTTTTTGGGCGATTTCAATTAATTCTTCTTTCTTATCCAAAACTTTAATTGACCATTGTGGTTTTTTAAGAAATTCAATCTCTACTCCACAACGTTCATGAACATTAACTGGGTGGGTAATCTCTTGTTGGCGAATTAACAATTCTTCAGTTTTTAGATCTTCAATAATTTCTTTTCTGGCATCTCTAATTTTTAATCCAGAATATTTAAGAGCAAGTTCGTTCATTTTTCCATATTCTGTTAAAACGACTCTTAGTGGTAAATTGTGTTTATGCCATTTCTCAATATCCTCTTTATCACCAAACGTACAACACATCATCAAGCCAGTTCCTTTATCTTTAGCAACAGATTCATCACTTAGAATTGGAACTTCATAATCAAATAATGGAACCTTTGCAAACTTTCCTTTTAGCTCTTGATATCTTTCATCTTCAGGATTATAGAATAATGCAACACAAGCAGGAAGTAATTCTGGTCTTGTGGTAGCGATGATTAAATCTTTTCCACCTTCCTTAAAGATAATATCATTAAAGTGAGAATTCATCTCTGCACTTTCTAAATCTGCTTGGGCGATGGTAGTTTGACATGAAACACACCAAGTTGTAGGAATGTCCAAACGTTCCATTCTTCCTTTGTTATACAAATCAATAAAAGATTTCTGAGCAGTTCTTCTTGCTCCTTCTCCAATTGTATGATATAATAAATCCCAATCAATAGAAAATCCCAGTTTTGTAAATAAATTATAATAAGTTAATCCTGTTTTTTTAGTCTCTTCTACACATAACTTAGTAAAATCTGCCCTAGTTGTTTTTGACTTGTTGATTTTATGTTTCTTTTCAACAAACCTTTCTGTTGGTAAGCCATTATCATCATAACCCATGGGAAAGAAGACATTTTTCCCTAACATTCTTTGAAATCTGGCTACAAATTCAAACTGTGAATAATGCATTCCATGCCCTACATGCAAATGATCTGCAGAAGCGTAAGGTGGAGGAGTATCAATTGAATAAGTTTCTTTGGTGCTATTTTCATCAAACTTGAAGATTTTGTGTTCTTGCCAAAATTTTTGCCATTTATCTTCAGATTCTTTTGGATCGTATCTCTTAGGTAATTCCATATTAAGAATATGTGAGAAGGAGCTTATTTAAAAATCTTTACTTAAAAATTCTTTTTTATTAATAAGTTTTAGAACAGGGCACGGCGCCCGAGATTTTTCTTTATAGAAAAATGCGCCTCTATTGGCGCTGTTCACAAACTTATTTTGAATTTATTCACTAACTTTATTACCCCTAGTATTACTTTCTTTCCAACTCGCATCTGTAATTTCAATGAATTCAGCATTTTCTTGCATTTCTTTAATATTTCTAGCACCGCAGTAACTAATGCCGCTTTTTAGTCCCTTAACTAAGTACTGAATAACTTCACTTACTGGTCCTTTATAATCAACTAAATTACTGACTCCCTCTACAAACACGTCTAATCTTTCTTTGAACTGTTTGCCTTGTTCATTTTCTTTTCTAACATGGTTACTCTCATAAGAAGCGCTGCCATGATATTTCTTATATCTTTTACCATCTTTCATTATAATCATGCCGGGGGTTTCATCAGTTCCAGCAAAGAAACTTCCAGAATAAATTGTACTTGCTCCAGCAGCTATAGCTTTAGCAACATCTCCTGGATATTTCATGCCACCATCTGCTGTTACAGGAATATTATATTGTTTAGCTATGGATACCACATCCATAATTGCAGTTAATTGTGGAACTCCTGCTCCAGATATAATTCTTGTACTACATACTGGGGATGGTCCAATACCAATCTTTAATCCATCTGCGCCGGCTTCAATCAGATCTCTTGCTGCTTCCGCAGTACCAATATTGCCAACCATTACATCTGTTTGGAAATTAGTTTTCAACTCTTTTAATTTTTCAATAACTAAATCTGAATGGGCATGAGCAACATCTAAAACTAAAACATCTACTCCTGCTTCTACCAAAACTTTAGCTCTTTCCAAACTATTTCTTACGCCAAGGGCAGCAGCAACTCTCAATCTTCCTTTCTGATCTCTACATGCTAGGGGCCATTTTTCTAACCTACTAATATCTTTAGTTGTAACTAATGCTTTAACTTTTCCATTTAACATTAAAGGAAGTTTTTCAATTCGATGTTGGTGCAAAATTTTTTTAGCTTCATTTAAAGTAATTCCATATTCTGCTGTAATCAACCTTTCTTTTGGGGTCATTACCATTTGAATTGGTTTTCTTAAATCGTTTTCAAACAAATAATCTCTTTTGGTAAAGATTCCTACTAGTTCTTCTCCATCTTTAACCAATATGCTGGTTATACTTTTTTCCTGCATCAACTGTACCGCATTTTCCATCATCGCATCTTTTTGAATAGAAATGGGGTCATCAATAACATAACTAGTACTTCTTTTTACTTTTCTAACTTCTTCTGCTTGTTCTTCTATTGTTCCAAATTGATGAATTACTCCTAAGCCACCTTTTCTGGCCATGGCGATGGCCATTTTATGTTCCGTAACAGTAACCATATTAGAACTGACTAAAGGAATGTTTAATTCTACATTTCTGGTGAATCTAGTTTTAACATCTGCTTCACTCCTAGATCTTAGTGGAGTTTTTTTCGGTACAAGTAATACATTAGAATAAGTTAGTCCTTTTTTCATATGGTGAAAAAGTTTTCTTCTGGTTTATATCTATTTTGGGTTTAGAGGAGTTATAATCTGGGTTGCACTTTGTATTTTTCAGAAAAATCGTTAACGGGAATACTTTTCTGTTTTTCGATTTGCTTCATTTTTTTAACAAATTCTTTTTTTAGTTCTGGTTCTTTTATTGTTATAAATTGAAGTAAAACTTTCTGGTTTATCTACTTTTCTTTTCCAAAAATTTTATATATCTTCTTCTTCTTCTTCTTCTTCTTCTTAAAAAACTTTAAAAATGAGGATGATAAAATGAAGAAAATAATCTTAATGTTGATTTTACTGGTTATAACAATATTTTTAATTGGATGTACTGGGGAAAGCGAACAAGAAATTGAAGTTGTAGATGAAGAAGGCAATCTTGTTGGGGAAGCGTTTAGTTACAAAGGCGGAAAAATTAAAATCCCTGCTTCTGCTTTAAATTACAAGGCTCCTCTTAATCCCAAATTTGATGCTAATGGTATTGGAGCTGTCGAAAAGGGATTTACTTGTGATAGTGGTTGTTTAAAAAAAGGCAATTCTGGTTGTGTTTTTAGAATAGTTTACGCTGATAACTATGAGAATATTGAAAATATTGTTGACTGCTCACTTCCAACTTCCAAAGCAAATGTTCTTACAAAATGTGTTTGTATTGAGTAAATTACTTTTTTTCTTCTTTTTTCTTTACCAAAAACAATAAATAGAACCCCTTCTCCTAATTAACTATGGAACTTTTTACTACTAAATATGCGCCAGAGAACTCTGATCAGGTATTTGGGCAGCAGAAAGCAGTTGGTGAATTGAAAGACTTTATTATTAATTATAAACAGAAAAGGCACAAATCTGCTTTAATTTATGGCCCAATCGGAAATGGGAAGACTTCTTCAGTTTATGCTTTAGCTAATGAACTTAATTATGATATTCTTGAAATCAATTCTTCGGATCTAAGAAACCAAGCGGCGATGAAAACATTTCTTAATTCTGTACTTGGCCAACAGTCTTTATTTTTCAAGCCAAAACTAATCTTGATTGATGAAATTGATAATGTTTCTGGAGTTAAGGATCGTGGGGCGGTACAAGCATTAACAAAAGCAATAGAAAAATCCACTTTTCCTGTAATTCTTACTGCAAATGATCCGTTTAATTCTAAATTAAAGGCATTAAAGAAAGTTAGTCAAATGATTGAGTTTCATAAATTACAATATCGGACCGTTTCTCATGCTTTAGAATGGGTTGCTCAGCAAGAAGGTATTAAGTATGAGGAAAAGGCTATTAACAGTTTGTCAAGACAAGTTGATGGAGATTTAAGGGGGGCATTAATCGATTTACAAGCAAACTCTACTGGTGGCAGTTTTATATTTTCAGACTTAGAAGGGATTTCTGATAGAAAAAGAACAGAGTCTATAATGAATGCACTATCTATTATATTCAAATCTTCATCTGTTGAGAATGCTCTTCCTGCTTTAAATGATGTTGATTTGAAAATGAATGAAGTATTTCTTTGGATGGATGAAAATCTTCCTAAAGAATATCTTGATTCTGGTTCTTTAGCAAGGGCTTATGAACATATAAGTAGGGCAGATGTGTTTACTGGAAGAATCAAACGTCAACAACATTGGAGATTTTTAGTTTACATTAACAATTTACTTACTGCTGGAATTTCTTCAGCTAAGGATGAACGAAATCCTAATTTTATTCCATATAAGCAGACAATGAGATTATTAAAAATTTGGCAATCCAATATGAAATTAGCTAAGAAGAAAGAAATTGCTGAAAAATTAGCAATTGCTACACACACTTCTAAGAAAGTGGCGATTGATCAAATCCCTTACTTTCAACAGATTTTTAAAAATTCTAATAATAAACAGATTGCAGAGGAATTAGATTTAAGCGATGATGAAGTTGATTGGTTAAAGAAATAAGCCAAAAACTTAATAAGGTTCTTTTTAATCCAAATAGAAATGGCACTTACAACTAAAGAATTGGCAACATATTGCAAGAAAAAAGGTTTTATTTATCCTTCATCAGAAATTTATGGTGGTTTATCTGGGTTTTATGATTATGGTCATTTGGGAACGAGATTAAAAAAGAATTTTGAAGATGTTTGGAGAAAATTCTTCTTAAACTTAAACGATAATTTTTATGAAATTGAAACTGCTAATGTGATGCATGAAAAAGTTTTCAAAGCTTCTGGTCATTTGGATAATTTTACTGATCCTGTGGCAATATCTGAAACTGGTCATTTTGAACGGGCAGATCATTTATTAGAAAAATCTCTTGGGCAAAGATTCGAGGGTTTAACTATTAAAGAAATGAAGGAGTTGTTTGAGCGGCATAACATAAAATGTCCTGTCTCTGGAACTAAGATTGTTGATGTTAAAACGTTTAATATGATGTTTCCTTTGCAGCTTGGGGTTAGCACTTCTTCGACTGGCTATTTGAGACCTGAAACTGCCCAATCTCCTTACGTTAATTTTAAACTACAATTTGAATTGCTGAGAAGAAAGTTGCCAATGGGTTTAGCTCTTATTGGGCGAGCTTATAGGAATGAAATCTCTCCTAGGAATTTAACTTTAAGGCAAAGAGAATTTACTCAAGCAGAATTGCAAATTTTCTTCAATCCAAATAAAATTGGAACTCATCCAGATTTTGAAAGTATTAAAGATTATGAATTAAATGTTCTCTTAGAATCAGATCGAAAAAAAGGAGCAAATTTAAACAAAATAACTGCATCAGATTTATTAAAAACTGGTTTACCGCAATTTTATGTTTATCATTTAGCTAAGATGCAACAGTTTTATTTTGACGTTCTTAATATTCCTGAAGAAAAGTTTAGGTTTTATCAATTAGATGATAAAGAAAAGGCGTTTTACAACAAATATCACTTTGATTTGGAAATTGATTTGAGTGAACATGGATTTACTGAAGTTGGTGGGTTACATTATCGAACAGATCATGATCTGAAAGGCCATCAAGAAATTTCTAAAGAAAAAATGGAGATTATTGATGAAGATTCTGGAGACAAATTTATTCCTCATGTTTTAGAATTATCTTTTGGGGTTGATCGTCATGTTTATTCTATCTTGGACTTGTTTTACAAAGAAGATAAGGAACGAGGTAACATAGTTATGCAATTTTCTCCTAAGCTTGCACCATTTTTCTGTGCAGTTTTTCCATTAGTTAAGAACAAACCAGAATTAGTTGCTAAAGCAGAAGAAGTTTACAGGGAAATTAAAAGTTGTTATCCTACTTTTTATGATGTTTCTGGTTCTGTTGGAAGAAGATATGCTCGGGCAGATGAAATTGGCACTCCTTACTGTATTACTGTGGACTTTGACAGCTTAGAAGATGATTCTGTTACCCTTAGAGACAGAAACAGCACTAAACAAGAGCGAATTAAAGTCTCAGAATTGAAGGATAAACTTTTTAGCTACTTTTTGGCTTGATTTTTCTAATCGGGCTTATAATTGTCTTATTTTTCTTCCTTATATTCATTAAATAGAACATTGTTCTATAACTTGGTGTTTTGTTATTCCAGAATAACGACACGGCTCAAAGAGAAAATAATGGGGTTTGGGGGCCTGAACCTCAAATATCTTTGTTTTGTCGAGGAAGTTTTGCGAAAGACTTATAAATCGAAATTGGGTTTTTAGTGGTAATCTTATCAGATGTTCGTCTATAAAATCGAAAAGGTGTACTCGAGTCGAGTGTTTCTTTCGAAATTTTTATACGACGGGAAAGAGGTTGGATAAGGTAAACAAAAAATTTACGCCAAAATAACAAGTTGTTTGGCGTAAACAAACGCGTACATTTAAACACGGAGGTGTGTTTTGAAAATGAAAGTAAGAAATATGGTAAAGCGATTATTCGCTGTTGGTACCGGAGTGGCAATGTTAGGTGCTACCGCAATGGGCGCTTTAGCGGCTGATTTAGGTAACTACCCTGATATGTTCGTAAAGGACGGAAATTTTGACGGATATTTTGTAGTTGGCGAGAATGCTGCTTCAGTTGACAATATTGCATTAACAGATATTACATCTGGTATGAAATATACTGCTGCAGACGGTGCTTCTACAGTTAGTGTTGAAGGAGACGCTCATAAAGTTGGAACATCAACAAATATGTTAGAATTTGCTGAGAACCCTTATGACGTAGAAAGTTACATTGGTTCTGAAGACTTGGCTGCATTAGCTGATGGATCTATTACTAATAATAAAGGAACTTCTAGCTATGAACAATTCCTTTACTTTGAAACTAATTCCGCAACAACTAGTGTGCCTTTATTTGCACAAGATGATGATGAGAACTTGGCATTATTTTACTATGTTGCAGATGCAGATCAAATTGGTAGATATTACCTTGAGTTTGCAGAAGCTTTACAGTCTGACTGGCATGCAACTAACTATTGGAAAGACATTAAGGACGAGCAAATCACTATGTTAGGAATGACATATGATATCGTAACTGCAACTAACACAACTACCGGACCAAAATTAACTTTGATGGGTGGAAGTACTAAAGACACAATTCTTGAAGGTGACTCTAAGACTTTTAGTGTAAATGATGTAGAATATGATGTTTCCTTATTGTACACTAATACCAATGCTGCTAAATTTACTGTTAATGGTGAAAGTACTGATGAACTTGCAGCTGGAGAAACTGACAAATTAGCAGACGGAACTATTATTGGAGTAACTGAAGTATTGTACCAAGCTTATGCTGGTGGTGTACATTCTGCAACTTTCTTTTTAGGAGCAGACAAGGTTGAACTACAAAATGGATCTAGTTTAGTTGTTGGAGACGAAACTTACTCTGAATCTACTGTTACAATTGCATACAGTGAATCTGCAGGAGTAATGAGTATCGACAGTCTTGGTATTAACATGACTGCTGATGATGATTACTATGTTGCAGTTGGTGGAAAAATTACTGATGTAATGAAAACACCTGATAGTTTGGTTGGAGATTGGGATCTTGAATTCCAAGGTTTGGCTGAAGAAGCGACTGAAGAGATTAAGTTTACTCCATATAGTGGAGATGAGAAGTATAAACTTAGCTTTACAACTTCTACTGGTAATGAAGTGAGTTTGCCGTTACTTTACACCAATAGTTCTGCAAATATATTCGGTGGAGAAAAGGATGACTATGACTTAGTTTTGAATGCAAGTGATAGTATTACTCGTCGGGACTACTTTGTTTTGAACACAGCTAGTGCAACAGCTTTAGGTGATGACTCAAAGACCTATGTTATGCAGTATAAAGGAAGAGATTCAACAGCAGATACAGATCCAAAAGTAACATTTAGTGTTCTTGGTGGAGATGATATCTCTCGAAGTCTTAGTACTGACGGTTCTTTTGACATTAAGATTGGTGGAACAACCTTCAACTTTGCTACAGCATCTGCAAATACAACAAAGAACGGTGCAGTTAGGTTGACTGATGCAGCTCTAAGTGGATATACTACTTCTCGTGATGCTGGTAACATTGGTGGTGGCGGAAACATGTCTATGTTTATGCGAACTAGTAACAATGTTGAGATTAGTGTAACTAATACTGACTTAAACGACACTGCTTCGGATTGGACTGTTGATGTTTTTGTTGACGATACTGACAGAATGAATGGATTAAGTACAGGTACGGCACAGCATGTAATTTACACCTTTGCTGGTACTACTCCTGATGTGGATGCAACAATTGGATCTACTGCAGAAACTGATAAGCCATTCTACTGGGTAAGTAATCCGGACAACGACAACGAAAACCTTGGTTATGACAAGTATGGAACTTATGTAACTCAGCTTAATCCTGACTCTGGATCTAAAACACATACTTTACTTGTGCCAGATACTCAGAAAGAAGCTTTGCTTTACGTAACAAGTGGCGCAACTGCAAGTACATCTGTTTCTGGCGGAACTTTAACAGCTGTTAACACAGTTGATGCAACTAAGTTAGATAGTGAAGTTGCTGATATCACCATGCAAAACTTAATCGTTGTTGGTGGACCATGTGTAAATAGTGTAGCTGCTGAGTTAATGGGTAATCCAGCAGACTGTGCAGAAGGATTTACACCTGGAAAAGCAAGAGTTAAGTTAATTGCAAATGGTGACTACATGGCTATGTTAGTTGCAGGTTACTCTGGTGCGGATACTAGATTAGCAGGTAGTGTTATTGCTCATAGAGCAGCAGACCTAACTGGTATGGAAGTTGAAGTAGAAGGTACTAGTTACGCAACAGCAACAATCGGAGCTCCAACAGTTATGGAAGAAGTTGTAGTTGAAGAACCAGTTGTTGAAGAACCAGTTGTTGACGAAACAACCACAGAATAAGCCTAACGGCTTTATTTCTTTTTTTTATTTCTTTTTTTTCTTAAAATCAATTTAAAGTAAAGTTTATATATCTAGAAAATCTTCTTAACCTTATTAAAAGAGGTAAATTAAAATTAAATATAAAGAACACGTTCCTGTATTGATCTTAGTTTTGTTGTTAATAGTTTCTTTTATACTGATTAAGCCCTTTTTCATTGCAGTTTTCTTGGGGGCATTATTTGCTTATTTACTCTATCCTGTTTATCAATTCATGTCTAAGAAAATTAATAATTCTGTTGCTGCAGGATTATTGTGTTTATTGGTTGTTTTGATTATTGTTTTGCCTTCTATTTATTTTGTAAATACATTAGTTCATGAATCATATGCATTATTTATTTTAGTTAAGCAGAAGTTAGCAGTTGGTTTTTTTACTGGTTGTAGTTTGGACTTATGTGACTCTTTAAAGGGATTTCTCGGCAATTCTGAAGTTAATTTTCAGATTCAAGAATTGGCAAAAACCATGACTGGTTGGGTTATGGAGAAAGGTTCTAGTTTTCTTGCTAGTGTTCCAAAATTTTTACTAAGCTTAATTGTAATGTTGTTCTCATTTTATTACCTATTAAAAGATGGCCCTATATTACTAAGAAGACTTAATGATTATTTGATGATGAAACAGAAAGATTATAATCACTTCTTTAAGAGGGCCAAGGAGATTATTCATGGACTTACTTATGGCTATGGGATCGTCGCATTAATACAAGGAATTACAGGGGCAATTGGGTTCATGATTTTTGGAATTCCTTCTCCATTATTTTGGGGATTGGTTATGATTGTACTGGCTTTAATTCCCGTTGTTGGTGCAACTTTAATTTGGGTGCCTGCATCTCTGGTTCTAATCCTTCAAGGAATTTTGCAAGCGTCAACGTGGGGAATAGTTAAAGGAGTTTTATTGTTCATTTATGGTTTGTTATTTATTGGTAGTGTTGAAACTTTGATTAAACCAAAATTGATGGGATCTAAAGCAAAGATTCATCCCATGATTACATTCTTAGGAATTCTTGGAGGTTTAGTAGTATTTGGTGTTGTTGGAGTTATTTTGGGGCCATTATTACTGGGATTAACAACAGTTATTATTGAGAATTATTTTGGTAAGAATTAGTTTGATTTTGTTTTGAATAGTTAATCAGTTTCTGTAAATATCCACTTATTTGAATACTTTGAGAAATGTGTCTTAAATAGAATTCGTCTCCTAAGTTAATGGCATAAGTTTTGAATATCTTATCTAAAATACCTTGTTTTGTAGTTGTGTTTATTATGTTGATATAATTGATTGATTTCTTTCCTTGACTTAATCCTCTTCGATAAAACTTGTAAGACATTTCTGCCCTGTGAAATGATAAAAAGATTCCTAGTGCAATAACACATAATAAAATGATTAAGGAAACTAAGTTAACAATACTAGCAATATTCTCTGTAATGTCAAGCAAGGATAAGTTAAGTAATACTCCTAAATAAAAAATTCCTCCTAAAACCAGAAGAGTAACTACTTTCGGAATTAATGCCCTGGTCTTTACTTGTGGTAAAACATAAATTGGCTGTTCTACTTGTGGTTGGGTTTGTTGTTGATACATCTTTATTTAACATATTTTTTATATTTATATACTTAACGTAAAAATAAATTCCAGATAGAAAGGTTTTTTAATTGGATCTGGATTTTGACTACTAATGGACCCGTGGTCTAGTAGCTATGACGTCCGCCTGACTAACTGGAAAGTTTAGAACGCGGGAAATCGTGAGTGCAATTCTTACCGGGTCCATTTATTTTTAGTGACTAAGTGAATGTAATGAACGCAGTCGCTTCGTTATCAAATGACGTGACATTTGCGCAGGAGATCGTGAGTGCAATTCTCACTGGGTCCATTTTTAATTTCTAATTGTGATCTCATGACTTTTATTTGTTAATTACCAAATAGAAAATGTTATAAATAACAAATATGTTCTTTAATTCATGGATAATCATCATAATCACTTTTGGTGGAGATTTTTCCCACATAAAGAGTTAACACAAATTTATGTCTCTGCAGCATTAAGATCTTTTGCAATATCACTAATTGCTTTATTTGTTCCTTTATATTTACATGTTGAATTAGGATATAGCATGCCAACAACATTGTACTTCTTTATTTTTTATTCTGTTATCTTAGCAATTTGTACTCCTTTGGCAGCAAAGTTTAGTTCAAAGTTCGGATTAAAACATTCAATACTTCTTAGTGTTCCATTATATCTGGCTTTTATCCTTGCATTGTATTTGTTGCCAGTTTGGAATTTTCCTTTACCTCTTGTTGCTGCTTTATTTGGGGCTTCAGTATCGTTCTATTGGGTGGGTATGCATTTAGTATTTCATCATGCCAGTGATAAAAAAAATCGCGGGGCAGAATTTGGCAAACGTGCTGGAGTTTCAATTTTGGCCACTATGTCCGGACCTTTAATTGGGGGATTGCTAATTAAATTTGTGGGATTTAGAATTGTTTTTGTTCTTGTGTCTTTAATTTTATTGTTATCATCATTATTTCTTTTTTTAAGTAAAGAGGATTATATTAAATATCATTTTAATTTTCGTTCTTTATTTGACAAAAATCATTGGCAATATCCTTTAGTTTTTATGGCTCGAGGTATGAGGTCAATGGCTGCGGGAGTAGTTTGGCCATTATTTATCTTTGTCATTCTTAATGATTATCTTAGTCTAGGTTTTGTAGGGTTTTTACTTTCTGGTCTTAGTGCAATATTGGTTTTGATTATGGGCAAATTTAGTGACCATACTAGTAAAAGAAAAATCATTTTATGGACTACTGGGTTTGAATCGCTTTCTTGGTTTTTAAGGGCATTTGTGTCTACTGTTGGTCAAGTAATGGGAGTTACAATCTTTGGTGGAATTACATATGGGGCCATGGAATCACCTCTTGGAGCATTAGAATACGATAATGCTAATGGAACAATTGCTCCTTATTTTGTGGGGAGAGAAATGTATATTTGTTTGGGGCGGATTTTCTTGCTTACATTTATTTTGATGATTGACAACCTTGCTGGCGGGTTTATCTTAAATGGGTTTGTTAATTTGTTAATATTATTATTTTAATTGGGTTATTTTAGAAATGGATTATGAAACAGATTTTCTTTCGGGATTAATTGAATTACAGCATGGAGAGAAAGTAGTTGATAAGCTGAAGAACATTTCTAAAAAGGTTAGCTGGGCAAAAGGTTGGCCAGAAAACAATCGCGCATTTTGGAATGCAGAAGCATATATGTGGAAATGGAAGATTGATAAGGAAAAAAGAGAATTAATTGCTAATGAATTGAAGAAGTTATGTTCCAAGAATAATTTGGATCTAGGGGCAGGAGCATATTCTTATGTCTCTTCAACTTGTTTTGATTTTTCTGATAAAGCTTTACATTTAAATGATAATTGTTCTAAAAGAATTGTTGGAGATTTAGAACAGAAACTTCCTTTTGGTGATAAAGAATTTGATTCAATAACAGCAATATTCGTCTTAAATTATATCAATAGTCTTGCTAACATTTTGAAAGAGATCATCCGAGTTTTGAAAGAAAATGGAACGTTTGTTGCTATTTTTGGGGCTAAGGGAATTAACGAATGGCAAGCAGTTAAGGAGAAAAATAATCTAGATAGTAATCAATGGGAGCACGAATTCTCTTCAGTAGGATTTAAAGTTAAACATTTTGAGAAAGGTGGGTTATGGTTTTTTGTCTCCAAAAAACAAAAAGATTATTAAACAAAAAAGTTATTTATAAGTTATAAAGAGGTATTTAGAGATATGGTAGAAAGTTTTTTTCATGGTCCTGGTTTACAACTGAGGTCAGATCTATTGAAAGAATTTGGTTTTAAAGAGGAAAACACAGAGGTTCTTAGAGAATTATATGGTAATACTGGTTTTCCAAAGCCCCAGAAAGCTTACAAACTATCTTTAGAAATGTATGACTTAAGTTTAGAAGAACCATATTTCTGGGTTTTAGAAGAATTCAGACAGAATTTTAAGATACTTGATAAATTAGAAGATTCTTTTGCTGCGGCAGAAAACTCAGCATTTTTCGGAGTAACTCAAATGCGTCTTGGTGGACAACAAGATAAAATCTCACAATTCTTAGCGACTACTGGGAAAATGATTAAAGAACTTTTTCAGATGGTTAGAGAACTAAGAATAATTGACGAACGATTAGGGTATTATAAAGAGAGTGATGACCAAACAGGTAAGGCTTTGGGAGCAAGAAGTAAATCTGCAGAAATAACTTTGAAGGGAATGTTTATTGATTTGGTTCAGGGGGGAGCTAAAAGTGCCGCTTCAGTTTTTGGAATGTCTCGAGAATTAGAGTTTGTAACACTTCCAGACTTATTTTTTGATGCCCCACCATTTTTAAATGTTGGAGAATTAGATCGTCATGTTGAAAGTTTAAGAAAAGATTTTAACGAGGCGGTTTTAAGAGTTCTTGGTCGACATTTAAGGCAATATATGGAATGGAGAAAGAGAACCTATATTGAGCACAAGACCAGAAGAAGATTTATGTTACAATACTTATTACAACATTTTGAAATTATTAAGATGTATATTGGTTGGATAAAGCCTTATCTTCGTCACGTGGCTAGGTTAACGATGAAAGAAAGGAACATGAGTTCAGCAGAATTAATTTCTGCTTTTGAAGGTAGTATTTTAGATATAGAAGTTTTGGCTCAACATAGATTAACTTCAAAGACTGATCCTTCAGTTGGAGTAAACGGTTGTATTCTTGGAACTTTTACTTATAGAACAAGGCCGGAAATGAAAGTTGTTCAAGAAGGTTATCAGCGTGGACCTGTTCATGTCGGACGGTTTGAAATGAACCTTAGATCTTATGTTTGGTCCGATGAAGAAGTTGAGAATTACAAGAAGTTTAAAGAGAAAGAAATGATGATGTTAATGGGGGACGTTTCTGATTCTGTTAAACATGCAATGGAAGCATTGGGTGAAGAATTAGATATTTATTTGGCTGAAGCTAGAGGAGCAACTGAACAAAAGACTAGTGGAAACACACCCGAAAAGAAACAAAAATCAATGTTTAGTAATTTCTTTGGAACTTTTTACACTCCTAAAGAAAAAGGAGCAAAAGCAAAGAAGCCAATGTCAGATGGTGAGAAAAAGAGTTTAGGTAAGGCAGCCGGAGGACATGCTAATTTCTATGCTTTTAACACATTTAAGAACTTTAAAAAGTCACATAGGATGATTGCTTGGTAAATTTTGGAGTAATGTTTTTATATCTCGTCTGTTTCTTTATTAATTATGGCTAAAGATGATCTTAAAGAGTTACCTCCAGAAGAGAGGATTAAGATTCTTAAGAAATTAGAAGAAGAGAAGAAGAAAGAGATTGCAGAAGCAGAGAAAGCCATAAAAGAATCTCAAGATGAATTAACGGAAAGAAGAAAGTGGACAGATAAAGTTCCAATTCCCCAAATGTCAAGAGATGATTTTAAAGGCATGAGTCCAGATGAAGCTAAGGTTCAAGAATCTCATAAAGGTAAGAAGAGTTCTGATAATAACAAGTCTGATGATGAAGATGAAAATAAAAAAGAAACATCTCTAAAAGACGTTTTAACTCCAAGAGTTAATGGAGAATCAATTGGGTTAGAAGATCTAGCTAGGGAACATGTAGAACTCCCTCCTGAAGTAATGAATTCTCAATATGCTATGCAGCTTTCTCAGCAACCAATGAACAATTTGTATCATGAAATTACTGGAATTAAACAAGCTGTTGAAGATAAAGGTTACATTTCTGCAGAAGAAGAAAAAAGAGTGAATTATTTGGCTTCTGCTGTTGAGAAAAAAGTTGAAGCCGGTGAAGATGGAAAGTATTCCTTTACAGAAGATGTAGCAAGGGCAGCAAACTTAACTCGGGCAATAAGTGCCAATTTACGTGGGTTATACAAATCTGGTGGTAATACTGGTTATCAGAATTAAATTCTTTAATGTAATTAAATAGTCTGCTTGCACGGCACATGAAAATCAAAGAATATTGATTTTCAGTGCTGAAATTTAATCTTTGTTAAATTTCATGCACGATTATTTTTGGCAAAATGTTCTTAGTAAAAAATCAAATAAAATTCAATTAGCCAAAAATTTGCCTCCATTGGCAAAGCTGACTATTTACTTATCACTTGACGATAAACTTATATACCTAAAAACATTCTTTTAATTAAAAGATGGTGGATTTTGGATCTAGTTTTGCTACTGGCTATGCAATGCCGATGGATAGAGAATATGCTGGCTCTAGCCCTTCTCCTAACAACAAGTCTACAAATGATGTTGGTGTGAGTATTGGAGATGTTGGGATGAGTATGGGTCTTGGACCAGTTCCAAATGTTCAAGCAGTGGGAGCAAAGTTACGAGCGGGAGCAAAAACTGTTGAGCTAGGGTTCATGGGTCAAGGTAAGGGTTCTGCTCAAGGCCATACTCCTGGGATGTATGGAAAGTTACAAAGGCAGGCATTACGTGAAATGCAAACTGCTAATCGAACAGATTTTACTACTCACGCCACTGTTGGAGTAATGGGTTTAGCTGGAATGGATCAACAAGGTAATTTTTCTAAACAAAATCGTAATATGGCAGTTGATGAAATTAAACGAGCAGTAGATTTCGCTGCAGATGTTGCTAGAGGTGGGCCTGTTGTTGTACATACTGGAGAATTTCAACGACCGTTAATTGATGCTAATTGGAATGAAGGAAATAAGTTTAAGATGTACGACGAGGAAGAAGAAAGGGCTACTTACAGAGTTGTTGATTCTAGAACTGGTGCTGTAATTCAAGAAGCGCGTAAGAATAGAAAAGTTGCCCGTCCAGTTTGGAATACTGCTGAAGAAGGTACTGAATATACTGATTTTGACGGAACTAAGAAAAAAGCTCAACAAGGGTTTGATGCTTATGGAAGAATAATTTACATGGATTATTATGGTAACAGAATTGATGATGAACGAAGGGTACCAAAGTTTAATATTGAAAAAAATAAGTTTGAAGTCCGGCAGATGGATTGGGAAGATCTGGAAGATGAATCCGTACAAATGACTATGCGTGCAAGAGAAGTTTGGCGTGGTTGGAAAAAGGGAGAAATCAGTGATAGTAAATTTAATGCCTCTTACTGGAAACGGTTTGCTAATATTAATGATGAAGCTGAGATTAAAGTTAGGCCTGAAGAAGCTTATATCATCTCTACTTTGGAAACGAACGCCGCTACATCTAGAGGTTACGCAACTTATTATGGTGGAGACTTTAATGATCATGTTGACAAAATTAGAAAACTTAAGAAAGCAAGAGAATTTTATGAAAAGTTGGAAGAGACAACAGATGAAGAAGAGAAGTGGAAATTAAAGAGAGAAATACCAGACCAATATCGAGATATAATTCCTCCGGATACAAAATTTCCAACCGAGGTAATTGATGAACATTTAAGGCATTTAAATCGGAACTTAAAATATTCTCAAGAAGCTTCTGCTTCACAATGGGCCCAAGCAGAAGAATCAATGGAAACAATTCGGCACGTAGAAACTGCAGAGTCTTATGCTCTTAAAGAAGCGTATGGTGCTTATGCACAGGCAGGTTTGAATGCAATGGAAAAATCTAAACAGTTGGAAAGTAAAGGCCAACTTAAAAAGAATCTTGCAATTGCAATGGAAAACCTTTTTCCAGAAAGTTATGGTTCGCATCCAGATGAGTTAATTGGATTGGTTAAAGGCGGAAGAGATCAGATGGCTAAAATTTTACAACAAAAAGGTATGTCTGAAAAGCAAGCTCAAGAAAAAGCTAAGGAACATATTACTGCAACGTTTGATACTGGTCATTTTAACATGTGGCGTAAATATTGGCGTGGTGATCCTAACCAGTCTTTGGAAAAAAATGATGCTGATTTTGATAAATGGGCATTAGAGAAGGTTGAGAAATTAGCTAAAAGCGGAGTGGTTGGACATTTACATCTTGTTGATAATTATGGTTATCAAGATGATCATTTAGCTCCTGGTGAAGGCAATACTCCTATTAAAAAGATGGTAGAAATTTTTAAGAAAAATGGTTACAAGGGAGAATTGATTGTTGAGCCTGGTGCTGATTACACTACTGATGTTTCTGGTTTTCATAGTGTAATGAAAACATGGAAATTGTTTGGTAGTGGCGTTTATGGGGCTTCTGGGGCCTCACCAAGAACTGGATGGGGTCAAGTTCAGAATAGTTACTTTGGACAAAATCAGCCCCCTTACTTTACTTTTGGTGGTTACTCCCCTTCAGAAGATTGGACTCTTTGGAGCGGAGTTCCTTTAGAGTAGATTAAAAACCGGGCCGGGGAGGGCCCAGAAAAAGAAGGTTGCGTGTATTTTTTGTTTTCTAGATGTTTTAAGCATAAAGGAGGTGGTTTTAAGCTTAATATAACTTGAAAAGCAGTTTCTTTATAAATCACTGATGAAAAGGTCATAAAGAAGGTAAATTAAGAATAAAAATCCGTAAAGTTTTTAAATGAGGAGGGGAGTTTATTACTTTAGAGTGGGAGGTCACTAATGTATCAATTGTTTTTTACACCACAATGGTTTAATGGATTTGATTTAGTATTTGAGGGGATCATCCTAATTATTGCACTTCTTATTGCAGCTTATAGTTGGAAGATTTATAAATTTAGTCGAGAAAACAAGTTTGCTTACTTTTCAATTGCGTTTGTTACTATTGCTTTAAGTTTTATTGTTAAAATATTTACACATAGTGTACTATACTTTTTTTCAGTAAGAGAAGCTGCAGCAACGGTACTTGCACCATTAACAGGTACGGGCTTACAATTTGCTGATTTATTTTATAGGTCTGCATTTTTTATACAGATGTTTTTGATGCTAACGGCTTTGTTGTTAATATTCTTTATTGCACAAAAATCTCGAGAAAGACTAACTAAGTTACATGAAGTTAGTCAAATGGCTTTGTTTGTATATTTAATATTCTTGATTTCTTTTGTAGCGAACTTTAATTATGTTGTATTTTATTTAACAAGCACAGTTATCTTAGGATTAATTGTTGTTCAATATTATAAGAACTATTTGAATGCTAATTGCAACAAGAATACATTTAATGTGTTATTAGGATTTTTATTTATCTTAATTGGAAATTTATTCTTTGTCTTTGTTTATCTTTATAATCAATTGTATGTGATTGGGGAAGTATTCATGTTAATTGGGTTTTTGATATTATTAAGGACTTATCAGAAAAGTAAAAGGGTGCAATCATGACTAACAAAAGAAGGTCAAGATTAGAACTAATTTACGATATCCTTTTATCCATTCAAAATAAAGGTGGGACTATAAAACCTACTCACTTAATGTACAAATCAAATTTATCACATAAATTATTGAACAATTATCTAGAAGAATTGATTGGCAAAGAGCTTATTCTTATTGAAGAAATCCCATCTCGGAAAAAGAAAGTTCCTTCAAAAGTTATTAATCTAACTGATAAAGGATCTGGATTCTTAGCAGAATATCGTAGAATGCGTGAGTTTACAGACGCTTTTGGGTTGTAAAATGTATGACACAATAGAATCATTAATGCCAGTTGCAGAAATTTTAAACGAGGCGGCAGAAGAATACGAAATTGAACCAGCTAGATTGCAAGATGCTTTGAAAAGAGTTAATCTTCAAATAACTAGAGAAGTTCTTGATACTCTTGCTGCAGTTTATGATAGTAGGGGAATTTTTGCTTTAGGTATGCAGGATGTAAGGGGATTTCTTACATAACTATTAAATAAGCTCATTCTTATTGTTATTAAAAATGGCTAAGATAATTGTTGGGATTTAGACCCACTACCCACTGGTCAACCTCGGACAAAGCTTATT
>Ga0233431_1001901_pt1 | contig 32511 bp, 59 predicted proteins | sample SI_118_April2016_FD_179867 | JGI IMG/M metagenome (GOLD analysis project Ga0233431, IMG submission 179867) | Seawater microbial communities from Saanich Inlet, British Columbia, Canada - SI_118_April2016_200_MG | ecosystem: Environmental > Aquatic > Marine > Inlet | place: Canada: British...
ACTTGAGGACCAGGTTCTTGACTTCGAATCTGAACTTGGAGTATTTAGGAGCATTCTTACATTGGGTATCGCAGGATTTAATACAGGAGAGATCATATAAGGAGGAAATAAATATGGCAAGAGAATTTTATAAAGGACCAAATTCATATGTAGTATATGCAGAAGATTCTGCATTTGGTACAGCAGGAACACCAACAGCAAGTGATAGGATAGGAAGAATACAAAACGCTTCCTGGACTGTGGAGAACAACTTCATACTTAGTCAGGGTGCTGGAGAAGGAAGAGACGCAACAACCGCAACATTAGGAAAATTAGACATTTCAGGATCATTAAGCTTTTTAATAGATAATTTCGATATCTTTGAATATTTTGTTGGAGAAAAATCAGGAGCTGGATTAGTAGCAGATCCGTATCAGATAGAAGAGAAAGACTTTGTAGGTTATGGTGCAGGGTTAATCCCAACCCTAACTTTAGAGTTTGGACATGAAGGTCCAGCTACAGATTTGACTGAAACAATTGACGGGGTATATTTTCCATCATTTACAATAAACATGAGTCAAGGAGAAGTGGCTAGTTGTGATGCTACTTTTAATGGTAGGCACATGGATGTTGGATCATCAATAGTTACATATACTGCTCCAACAACTAGACCATTTACTTTTGTTGATGGAAATGTTACTGTTGGATCAGATTCAGCAAAGGTTAAATCCTTTAGTCTAACACATGATGCAGGATATTCAACAGACCCAGAGGTTGGATCAAGATATATTGTTCAACCAGTTGCAGGCCAGAGAAGATATACATTTTCAATAACCATGTATTTCACAAATGATGATACTGCATCAGTATTATCTGGAAAGGAAATGATGGGCTTGGCATTGGGGGGTACAACCGCAAGTACTTCAACAAGTGACGTAGCAGAATTTGCTAGTGCTGGAACCTTAAGTCTTGACCTAGTGGAGGGAGCAGCATCTAATGATAGGGTGGTTAATATTGACCTAGAAAATGTATTTATCACAAATATGAGCCCATCAGTTGATGTTGGTGGTGGCGCGATAGAAGCTACAATTTCAGGAGTTGGATTTGCAGGATTAACTGATGGGGCATTAAAGGTTCCAATTAGGTGGTACACTATCGCCTAATCATAATGAAAAAAATAATAAACTTTAAATTGGAAAATGGGGATGACTGGATTCCGTGTTCAGTAAGCCTCAAGACAATTTCAGCTGCGGTTGGAAATGACTTAGCTAGGAAGTACTACAAAGAAGTTTCAAAGGGAGATCTTTCAGGATACTTTGAAGATAAGCTTTGGGTTAGTATAGATAGTTTTGAAGGTATCGAGGTAAAATCCCTCTCTAAATTAAAAGAGACACTTCCTCAATATGTATTTGATAAACTATTGGATGAAATGAGAGGGTTGGAGGCACTGAGCCAAGAGCAGGCATTTCGAGTTGAGGAAAGCGATAAGATCGAAGAAGATCCCGGACAATGATGAGATCAGAGATTTTGTTATAAAAGAATATATGGCCACTAGGTACAGGCTATCACCAAGAGATGTTGAAACTATGACTCAAAAAGAAATAGATGCCTTTTTGATAATAGGTGACGAAAAGAATAAGATAGAAGACGAGAAGAGCAAGGTTAGAGAACACAAAGCAACAGTAGAGAAATTAAGGAGAACGAAAATTTAAATGGTAACAATAGCAGGAATGGATGTTGGCGGAGGAAAAGCCAGAGCTGGTGGAGGTGGATTAGTTAACCTACTTCGTAACAGAGTAACTCTTCCAATAACAGATGTTCTTGGTGGAATAAAGAAGGGAATGGATACAATAGTTCGTGCTAGCCCAGACTTAACTGCAGCATTTAAAGAGTTAGGTTTAGGTCTTAGGATGATTCTTCTTCCAATAGGTCAGACAATCTCTAACTTCCTTAGACCTTGGATTCTAAAATTTAATCGTGTTGCTTTCAAATTCTATGAAGATTATATTCAAGAGGGTGGCCTTTGGGGAGCAATAAGATCATTAGTTAGTGGAATTACTGGTATTGATAAAGATGATGCAGGGAAGGTAATTGGTGCAACATTATTATTTGGAGCTGTAGCTTGGGGGGCGGCAGGATCTTTTATTTCTTGGATTGCCGCATCCACAGGACTATCACTTACAAAAGGTGCATTAACTGTTAGTTTATTGGCTGCTTTTGGGGGATTTATTATTGGGAAAGAATATGGGTATTCTGATATTACTTCTGGATTGTTAGGTATTCTAGCTGCTGGTGGGATTTTTCTTGCGGGGGGTGCTTGGAAACTAGCAGTAGCAGTAACCATCATTGGTTCTGTTTGGCTTGATGATAAGTTACAAGAATGGCAAACCGGATTTAGAACTATGATTGGTTTAATTGACGAGGTATGGAAGGGTTTATCTGGAGAGACTAGAAAGACCTTCCCACTAGAAGAAAATTTTGCTAATGCCTCCCAAGATGAAATGATGTTATTAATGGCCAAAGAAAATCAAAGAACTGGTGGAGGCTTAGTTGATCAGAAGTTATTGGGTGGAAAGATTTCTGCATTCGAAGCCGGCGGAGTTAGCTCAACTATAGATACAACTTCTTGGACAAAGATGATAGACCAGACTAAAGCGAACACAAATCAACTGAGGACAGGAGATGATTTAACTATTAAACTGCTAAAAAATATACCAATCATTGGAGGTCTAGTTAGCGGATTAGTATCTAATATAATTGGGGGACGTGGTGAATCTGGAGATAGTGGAGGAACTAAGATAAGTTTGAAAGATGGGGTATTGCAAGTTGGAAATACATTGGAAAGTACTGTCCAGAGTATATGGAACCCAATGTTTGAGTCAATGAAACAAAGCACAATAAATTCAACAACAGAAGTAATGAACCTTCAAAGTCAAATAGATAGTATTCCAAACGAGACGGTTAAGTATATAACAATAAAGACTAGACACGAGACAGCATAATGGGAAAATATAAATTTATAGACGAATTAAAGGAAGAACTTTTAAGTATTCCAAATGTTACAGTAGTTAAGACTATTCAAGTTTTAAATGAGAAGAAAAAGAAGAACTTATATTCAAGAAGAAGTTTTTCAAGAGGTACACGTTAGATGGCAGCAACAACACTAGGGGGAGTAACACTTGAAAATGTTTCATCAATAGATGAGAATAATGAGGCGAACATAGAGGTGATTCCAAGACCAAGAACAGATAGTAGTAGTGCATTGGTTTATGATTTCTTTGGTGCAACAAGCACATATTCTCTTTCTGGAAGATTTATAGCATCATCTGTTGGTGCATTAAAGACAAAACTCGATGCAGTAAGGGCTTTCATAAGTGGAAACCAAGCAAGCACAGTAACCCTTTCATCAGATATAACTGGAAGTATAAGCGTAATTGTAAATTCGGTAGTTATAAATTGGAATAATGAAGCACAAGGAAAGGCAGAATACACAATAACTGTAACAGAGGGGTTGACTCCTGCGGAGGTCAGCTAATGTTAACTGAGGTTATTGTAGATTCTATAGATATTTCTAACTATGTTGTTAAGTGGGAAACAGAAGAACTAATGTTCGAAGCGATAACAACACTAGAGGTAGAAGTTATCCCTTATGTAAATAGCCTTGTTACAATAGAAGTTGGTAATACAATCACAGTTAAAAGAGGATTCTCTGCTGTTAGTGAGGATTTTGTATTTGATGGATATGTTGACCAAATAGATAAAACAAAGGGAAATAGGTGGACCCTTTCATGTAGAGATAAGTTATCTGATTTAGTTAAACACGAAATAACTAAATCCTTTGATGAAAACATTGATACTGAAGCGGGAGTTGTTTCTGATATCTTTCTAACATTAGTAAACACTTATGGCGGGGGAGTACTTGCGGCAACAGGGGTGACTGTTCAAGATAGTTCTGCCTTACCGAACATAAGTAAGTTTGTTTGTGATCACACAGATGTTTATGAAAGAGCACAAGTACTTGCAGATCTAATTAATTGGCAATTCTATTTTAAACCAGATGACGGATTAGTCTATTTTGAACCAAAAGGGTATCTTGGAAACTATGGAACTATAACTGTTGGTGATGAGGTCTCAGATATTCCACAGTGGAAAAAGGACGGATATCAATTGGCTAATGAGATAACTGTTTTCGGTGCTGAGAGTGAGGTAGAAACAACAGAAACTGGTCAAATAGGAGTAACCTCTGGATATACCACTTCATCAATAGAACTAACAAAAACTCCAACATCAGTTAAAGTATTTTCCGACGCAGCTAATCCCCCAACAACACTAAGATCTGGTGGTTTAGAAAATAGTACTTCAAATTTCGATTACAGCGTTGATAGACTTAATGATAAGATAATTTGGAATACTTCCCAATATACTCCTGGAGCTAGTGATTACGTTGAAATTAGATACTCATACAAGATCCCTTCTCCGGTTATTGCTAAGAATGATGCTTCCAAGGTTACATATAATCAAACAGTAAAGAAAACATTTTCCTTTGATGATATAAAAGATGTTACTGATGCAGAGGCGAGGGCAGTTGCCTTAATCGCAAAGTATTCAACACCATTTATCTCAACAACCCTAACCCTAAGTAAATTAATAGATCTTAGGGCTGGACAGACAGTTAGAATTATAGATGGTGTAAATGGTGAAGATAGTACTCTTCTAATTCAATCAATAAATAAGTCCTGGCCATTTAAAGGAGATAAGCTAGAGGTTGGAGAGAAAAGGTGGAGGGAAGAAGATTGGGAAGTTGAGGTAATGGACAAGCTGAAGAGGTTTGAAGAGAAGGTAACAGAAAATGTTCAGGTACTTACACACCTATTATCGGTGGATAGAGATATAAATTATAGAAGAAGATATCTTAAGTTACAGAAAAAAACATATCCAGCTCAATCAGCAGATTTACTTATCTGGGATAGTGCATTATATGGAATTTGGGGAACAAACAAATGGGGAGACACAGTTTCAGCATTCTTATTAGGAAGTGCGAACTATGGAGTACTTGGAGTAAACAAACTTGGAGATTCATCTGGGGCGAGTTATTCAGATGTGAGAGTAACACAAGGAGAAAATACATACAAGGAATATTTCTTGGACACAATATTCAAAGATACAGCAACAACAACTGCAACTTGGAATACTGGAACAAACGAACTAACATTCACTGCTGGACAGATCGGACAAACAGAACCAATCTTTTTAGATACTGATGCAGGAGACACAATCAATACAGCGTTAGTGACATTAACTAACACAGGAACAATCACCATTGAGTTAAGTCCAGACGGTGGAAGTAATTGGGAATCTGTTACTGGTGGGGTTATTCATAGCTTTACTAATGTGGGTAGTGAACTATTAGTTAGATTAACAGAAGGTGCAGCAACAACTGCAACCGCAACATATTTAGAGGTGGGGTACACCTTATCATAGGAGGAAGATAAAATGGCAAACGGAGTAACAAACACATTCGTAAATGGAACAGTAGCATCAGCTACAGAAGTTAATACAAATTTTAGTGAGGTAATAAATCCTATTGGGTCTATGATGCCTTGGCTTAAGACATTCACATCAATATCAAGTGGAAATGCAGATACAAATACAGTAGATAAATTAGTTGATTCAGGAGCAACGTTTCAATCAGATGGAGCAGTAGCAGAAATGGTAATTCATAATTCAACAGATGATACCTTTGGTATTGCTGGGACTGTTGAGAGTGAAACCTCGATTGCACTTTCTGCAGACTCTGGAAGTGGAAGCGCAGTAACAGATGTATTTCCACTAGGAACTGAAGCATATACTATCTATGCAACTCCTGCTTTACCTGCGGGCTGGCTAGAATGTAATGGGCAAACAGTTAGTGATGCTTCAAGTCCATATGATGGACAAGCAATACCAGACTTAAACGCTGACAGTGGAACAGCTAGATTCCTTAGAGGTGGAACCTCTTCAGGTGGAACTAGTGGCTCAGAGACTCACAACCACCAGTGGTCAGATACAGGAACAACGGATGGTTTTGCATCTCAAACTAGTGGGTTCACTAAAACAGATGGGTCTTATAATTCTGCTGGAGCAAACACAGCCATAACTGAATCAGGGGGATATATTACTGGTAGCTATTACACAGATAAGATAAGCACATTACCAAGCTACTATGAAGTTGTCTGGATAATGAGGATAAAGTAAAATGACAGATTCAATAATAACCAATTTAGGAAAGAATGTTTTGCTTAACCGGGGTTACCAAGACACCCCCGACTATTCTGCACCATCTCAGTTTAAAGTTGGTATAGATCAAACAACTCCGGCAGTTGGAGATACGGATTTGGATGTTCCAATTCCTATAAGTGGAACTGAAACAGTTGATGATTGTGATGCAGCAGATTGGGTAGATAGTGCAGACATGACAACTACATTGAATACAACAACATTCAAAGAAGGAACTGGTTCACTTAACCTAACTAAAGATGCTGGAGCAAGTGCGGTTGCAGATACAGACAAGACAACAACAAGTGTGGACTTCACAAGCAAGGAGTTATCAATGTGGCTGTATATTAAGGATAGCACGATGCTTAATAAACTGGCAGTTACAGATTGTGTAACAATAAGATTTGGTAGTGACAATGCAAACTATTATGATTATACCAGAGACTTAGCAGACTTAGCAACCGGTTGGAATTTAATCTACTTTAATACATCAACAGCAGATAGTACAACTGGAGCGCCAGTAATTGCTGCTTGTGATTACAGTTATATTGCTATTGAAGCTGATGCAGCAGCAACAGTTTGGAGTGCTGGAGATTTAATAATGGATGATTGGAAAGTAGCATCTAGTGACGACTTTTTAAAAACAGTTGTTAGTGGGTATCCTACATTTGATGAGACATTGAAACAAGTAACAATGCGTGGCTTCTTGAGTGTAAATGAAGCTAATGGTTATGATATAAGTGGATTCGGATGGTTTAACACTGATGGCACCCCAAAGTTGTGTTCAGAAGATAGTTTTACCGCTGAATCAAAAAGTTCAACGGATGAATTTGTATTTATCTCAGTTGACGTAGTAGATTAGGAGGATAAAAAAAATGGTAGAAGGAGATTTCCCAAAAGTTGATGGTGATATATTTTACGCATCAGAGTTTAATGCCTCTCTTATCCCAGTAAGTTTTTTTGGTGATGGGAGTGATGGAGACGCGACAATTAGTTCTAATACAGACTTGGGAGCAAGTAACGAAAAGTTTTATGATAACTTAACCATAGATAATACTTTCACATTATCTGGTGACTCACCACTAATTATTAGGGTAGCAGATACCCTTACAATTAATGGAACTCTTAGCCCGAACGCAGGTCCAACAGGTGGAGCTGGTGGAGCTGGAGGTGGGGCGACAGGAAGTGGTGGAACTGGAGGTTCTGGTGGAGGAACCATTTTAATCTATGCTAGAAAAATTGCAGGTTCAGGAACAATAGTTGCAGACGGAGTTGTTGGTGCAGTAGGAGTATCACCAAGTGCTGGAGGTGGATCAAGTGGGACAGATGGTACAATCGGAGAGTCATCAGTGTTCTTCGGAGAAGAAAGAACACTGACAGCAGGAAACCTTGGGAATAGGGGGAGATATGGTGGGGCAGGATCTGCTGGAGGGGCATCTACTGCAAGTACTGCATATTCTACAAATACTAGGGGATTCGGATATGTTCTAGCAGACCCAGTAGACGATCAGACCTCATCAGGTGGAGGCGGAGGCGGCGGAGCAAGAACCAGTGCAGCTGAGAAAGCCTATGGTGGAGGCGGCGGAGGCGGCGGCGCTGCAGGCGGAGCTGGAGCAGCTGGAGGCGGCGGAGGATCTAGTTCTACTAACGGAGCACAGGTAGCTGGATCCGGAGGAGCCGGTGGAGGAGCCGGTGGTCAAGTATTACTTGCATTTATAGAACCTTCTTCCCCAACACTAACAATTTCTGCTGTTGGTGGAGCCGGTGGAGCAGGATCAAATGGAACATACTCTGGCGGTGGAGGCGGAGGCGGAGCTGGCGGCGGAAAGATATTCGTAGTTGGTGAAACAGACCTTACTAGTGGAGCAGTTGTAACTGGTGGAGCTGGTGGAGCTGCAGGTACTGGTGCAACAAGTAATGGAACAGCTGGATCTGCAGGAAGTGCAGGAAGTGCAGTATTTAGGCAACTGAGGTTGCTATAATGAGAAAACTACTTAAGGAAGTAAAACCAGTAAGCTTTGAGAGAGGACAGAAGTTGATGTGGGAAGAAATTCTCGCACGTCTCGAAGCTCTCGAAAAGGAAGTGTTTAAAAATGACTCTAAGGGAAACCGTAGCAAAGTGGTTCAACCTGATAACTAGGGAAAGTTACGATCAGGTAACTGATCTACTTATTCAATATCAGGATGAAGAGAACGCAAGGATTACTGTAGGACATGAAGAGCACCATATTACTTCTAAGTATCCAACTGTTAAGAAACTATATGCTGGTAGGCCTTTGCCTCCTAAGAATCAAAAAGTAATGATTGATCCAAGGATTCTTTTTACTCCTTACGATTCTAAGCTTTGGGATATTGTTAAGAAATTAAAACTAGATGGGCTTTCCGACGACGATAAGGCCTTTGCTTGCTTCAAGTGGGTGAGAAAAAATATCAGTTATAAGTTTGACGATAAGAACTTTGGGAGTTCAGAGTACTGGAGTTTTCCTTATGAAACTCTAGCTAAGAAAGCAGGAGATTGTGATTCGCAGAGCATACTCCTGGCTAACCTTTGCTTAGTTGCGGGGATCGATTATTACAAATTACGTTTAACATGTGGGCCAGTTAAGGGTGGTTATCATGCATTCCTAACATACTATAATTCTGAAGGAATCTGGATTGTTCTAGATACTACGTATTGGGCGAATACTTTACACCCATCAAAAAGAAAATCCTATCACGAAGAGAAGAAATACTTCGATACTATTTGGTTCTCCTGGGACCAAGAAAATGTTTACCAGAAGTCTCACAAGACCTGGATCAAATAATCATAATGAAAGCAACTAAGACATGGAAATCGTTCGAGCTCAGAATTGCTAAGTTCTTCGGAGCACAAAGAAATCCACTATCGGGTGGTAACTCCAAACATACTAGAAGTGACTCTCTACACCCAGTATTATTCGTAGAGTGCAAGTGGAGGCAGAAGTCTTCTCTATGTAACCTATACAGGAACACAGTTCCAATGGCTAAGGTAGAGGGAAAGATTCCAGTACTGGCAATTACAGATAAGGCAACTAAGGCCGACTTAATTGTAATGAGAAAAGAAGATTTATTGGAGGTAGCGAAGTATGCCACAGAGGAATTGCAGCAAGTGCACGAAGAGATTTAATCTATTTGACCTAGAGAGAATACAGCCAAATAGGCATGTCTATTTTATCTGCCCAAAATGCATGAAAACCTACCTAAACATGCAGAGCAAGCCAGAGATTGATCCCTATGAAAAGGGAAAAGTTGCGTTACTACGAACCTTTTAGGAAAAGGTTCACGAAAATTCCCTATAGGGAAATAACTAGTGCACTAAAGTTTATAAATAGTTAAAGTATATGATTATTACTTTTGAGGAACTTCATTGGCATGTGGAGCAAGAGTTATGGCGAAACACTATATCATTGCAATGTTTTGTGCCATGGGAATTTTGTACGACTCCAAAACTCAAAATGGCACAAGACAAAATATATTAAAATGAAAGAAAATAAAACCAGATTCCAGACACTGTATGAGTTATATAAATCCCAGCAAGAGATCCTTCAAGCTCTTGAAACTATGTTGATTGCAGAGTGTAAAAAGAACAGAAAAGAGTATAACCACTCCTAAGTGAAATTCTAAATAGTAAGGCTTAAAAACCTATTTTCCTAAATATTTAGATATAAATAGCGACCCAGAGTTCATGAATTTGGTTAGCAGGAGTTTATAACAAAATGGTAAAACAAAAATCAAATTGGTTAAAGGGCTCAGCACTTGGTGTTGGAGCATTACTTGTTGGTGGCCTTGTTGGCGGACTAGCATTTACCCCTGAACCAGTTACACAAATTGAATACAAAAATGTATCTGTAGTAAATGAAACTGCAGTTAATGAATTAGAGTTAGAAAAAGCATTAGTTGAAGGCAACTTAACATTAGAGTTAGAAGCTAACGCTGCTTTAGTTGAACAACTTGAAGCATTAAATGCTGAACCTGAGTTCAGAGAGCTAGAGTTTAAAGCTGCTTTGAGAGAGTCCGCTTTGGAAGACCTAGAGTCTAAAGAAGTACTTAAAGAAGTTGCTGATGTACTTGAAGCTGAGTATGGAATCGTAGCTAAATGGGATGATATCTCTTTGGATGTTGAAATGGATGATTCAGAAGAAATTGATGAATCCTTTGAATATGACCTTGGTGGTGTTGACTTCGTTGACCCAGAGTTCGATGCTAGCGAAGAAGATGCAGAAGTAGTTGTTCTTGCGGAAGCTAAAGGTAGAGATGTAGACGACGACAGGTTCAAAGATTTGATGGTTAAGATAACCTTCTCAAAAGAAGAAACTGACTTCGACTTCGTTCAAGCTGAAAAAGCATAGAACCTTTTTAGGAAAAACGTTCACGAAAAAGTATTTTTTGATGGGGATTATTCCCCTTTTATTTTTATTTCATCGCCATTCCAACCATTTCTAGAATAGTCCATATAGCTTTCATTATCATCCATTAGTCCATTTCCATTCTCGTCTACCCAGTAAACTAATGGTAAGCCAGGACAATCTCCGTCTTGTCCCTCACAAGGAGTTAGAAACGAGTAATCTAATATTCCGTTACAATGAGTATCAACAATTCTACTTTCATAGAATTTATCTTCTACTTCAACTCTCTGAGTAGTAATGCAAAGCTTATCCTCATCTTTCAACGGCCTTTTAAGTTCATCATCCACTGGAGACCCCCAAATAGATTGGCCGCTATATGCATCAAGAGTTGTATCTAAATCTCTTTGCTGGTATTGGCAGGCGTCACAAGATCTCTCGGCCTGTTTGCTATAATGCTTATCAAGAACATAACCCATAACTCCAATTGTTAGTCCAAGGGCTAAGAACCATGCTGAGATATTTCTTGATGCGTCTTTTTGATATTCCCTACTTAAAATTTCACTCCGGCTTGCCATAACATCCCTCCTTCTTTAGCTGTATTGTATCTTGTTGAAAATCCAAGATAGAAATTTCCTACATCTTGGGTTATTGATAAATATCCCCCTACATTAAGTTTAATATCAAAGAATGGAACTGCTGCGTCAACTTCTTCACCTTCTACTGTATATCTTCTAGTTTCCATATCCACTCCAAGAGGCAACTCTATTCCCCCGCTTACCCTTGAACTGTATAGACTATCTAGTGATTCTTCGTAGATTTCATAACCTAAAAATGGAGTTCCTCGAAAGTGATATCTCTCTCCATCTGTAACATAATCTTGTTCGCCTATTACTGGCACATCCATTTCTCCAGACCCCTCTGTTTCCGATGGAGTTGTTCCATGTATCCTTATTCCTGCTTCAAAGTCTCTAACTTCTCCACAGGCAGTAACCCCTTGTTGAAACATGTACTTATTTTCTATTGCAATATCATAGGCAACCCTATAATTTGTACAAGATAAAGCAAAAAGTCCAGCAAGTAATAGTGTTCGCATTAATCATCCTCCAAACACATAGGGAAAGTTATTTTATACATGCATCTTCGATTGTTATTTTTGCACCATCCACCATAAATATCAGAGTAATATTTACAAGAAACATCAGTAGAGATTTCTGCAGTTTGAAGGTCTTGCTTTAGTCCCATACTTCCTTCAATTTCACAACAATAAAAAGCAAATCTCCTTATTCCCTTAACAAAATCTCTATCTTTGTTCATATCCTTTCTCTCCGATTGTATAGCTTAAGCCAACTTTTTTTCTTTAATCTAGAGATCCTACACTTTCTTAATTGTCTAAGTTGAGTGCTTTTCCCATCTAGAGGATATTCTACGAAGTGTCCATCTGATGAAGCATAAGGGCATGCAAAGTTCTCTGAGTCACTAGCATCACAATATATTCTATCGTATTTTAAAGATAGCATCCCTGCGAGTCTTTCCCCACAAAAGAAACTTGCTGCTTCTGCAAAGTCTTCAAAACTTAGGTCTGCTGTTCCATCTTCATTATCTTTTCTTTTCATTGTTCATACTCCATTATTCCCCCAACACTAATTACATGTAGTCTCCCGCGACTAGCATCTGCAAGACAAACTTTTCTCTCATCACAAAGGTATTCTAGGAACTCTTCATAGTGCATTAGATATGAATCCATAGTACCTCTAAGATCTGCTAGATTCATAATTATAGCTCCACCTCCACGTCTAAATATCTCTTTTATGTCGTTTTGTTGATATCTGTCGTTCTCCAAATTTTCCCTCCTCTACAAAAGCAAGTTGTTCTTCCTTACTTAGATGCAAGAACATATCCATCCTAATATAGATTGGACAGTCTTCATATTCTCTACAATCACATGGTTGTCCTGTTGAACCATATGCAAGTCCACGAATGTTACAGTATACTTGTCTTTCTCTCATGTAGGCATAGGCCTCTGGGCAGGTATATCCTTCTGCTCTAGGGTCCCTTAATCCATTGCTTGTCATCTTACAGACTCACCCTTATGCTTCTCTCATCGCCTTTTAATTTAACTTTCGGACTTCCAATTCTTGCGGGCTGCATTGACTTTCTGTGTGCGTATGAGTTCCAGTGGTCTAAGTAAGCACCAGTAATCAAAAAGTGAGTTGGTACTGTCTCTATTGTTCCTCTACGTAAATCCGGACGATATGCCTGCGCTACGTGGTGAGATAATTGATGTAGGTGCCCCATTGCATAGATGTCTGCTCCCTTTGCCATGTGTTCTAAGTCTATTGCTGCTTTAATTTTTGTGTGTGCTTTCTGGGCTCCGGAATGTCCATGAGTAGTATAGAGGGTGTATCCTTGATCTCCAACTCTTAACCTTGTGTATTGTCCCCAATCAAAATGTGGAACTCCCAATTCCTTACACATCATTTCAGTAACATCTAAAGCCACCCTTTGAGTAATTCTATCTTCGTGGTTCCCCCCATGGATCCCCAGAATTAATTCTTTGTCTGCCAGAGGTTTGTATAGTCCAACAAACTCTTCCATCTGTCCCTGAAGATGTTCGTCTTGTTCGTATACTCCTGCACCAACAGAGTCTCTAAGTGCAGTTTCTAGTTGGTCCCCCATCAGGATTAGTTTTGCTTCTTCCTCATAACACCATTCTAAATTTCTAAGGTGTTCGTCTCTTCTATACTGCCTCGCTCCTATGTGGGTGTCTCCCATAAGAACTAAAGTAACATTATCTTCGTCGAATTTGTAAGTCTTTAGTTTTGGATGCAATTTAGCTTTCTTACTGGCTTCTTGTGCAACCCTCCACTCTTCTACTTTTGATTTTAATGAATCACTCATCTTTCTAACCTCCTTGTGTCCATGAGATCGAAGGTCTCATCAACATCTAATCTTATTGTATAAATCTCACAGTTTCTATTATCTCCATCCAAAGTACAGTAGTCTACATGCCCATTAAGAGCATAGCATTCACCGTACTTGCAGTCTTCCTTTTTGGCAAAATATTCACATTGCCCATCAAATAATTCTAATTGTCTTTTTACCATTTTGTATCCTCCATTATTTTTTTAACCATTAACATCTCTTCAGGAGTTCTTACTTCGTCCCCAACATAGATATCAAGATATAATTTGTTCATTACTAGAGTATTATATGGAACCACATGCCAGCCCAACCAGTCTTCGGTTATTGGTCTAAACCTTTCGTTCCTGGCAGTGAATATGTAGACCCACCAATCTGCCTCAGAGTAATCTCTAACCACTTGGATCATTTCTTCGTTTGGTCTTGCTCTGTGATAGATCTTACCTTCAGCCATAGTATCATCATATCCAAAGTTAAATGGTTCAGTGCGGCATAGGGTTTGATCTAAATCAAAACCAATTATTTTTCTCCTAGATCCATCTCTACGTCTATTAGTAAAAGCTACTTCAAAGGCAGTTTTTTTTAGTCCATCAAATGTCTCTTCCATCCATTATCTCCCACAGATCACCCCTTCTCTCTCCTTTTTGATCGGAGATGAAATAGTCAACGATGTATCTGTATCTTCTAGTCCTTGCCCACCCAGTTGCTAAGTCTTCGATTTCTAGTTCGCTGTAAATCTCTTGGGTATCCAAAGCATGTCCGACTTCGTGTAAAACTGTTATGTAAAAATCTCTATTATTTTCGATCTCTCGAGGGTTGTAGTAAAGTACCAGTTCATCAGGACAGTAAAGTCCCTTGCATGGCATGTCATAGTCTACCTTGAGTTCGTATTCTTCCAATGCCCAGACCAGAAGGTCTTGGTCGAAATCTTCACGAAGTGACATGATCCTAAGTTAAGTTTTTTTGGTAAACCTTTTGTCAAAAGGTTTGGAGCAGACATACGGGTTTTGATATCCGCAAAGGCTTATCCCCGCATCCTCTCCGTATATTTCTGGTGTTAAACTAACTTAAATATGGTCTTATTTATTTTTCTTCTTTTTTTCAAATGCCCCCATGGCTCTTTCTCTGGTTGCACTCATGCAATCGTTGCATTCAGCAATCTCTCCCTGGGTTTGTTTGCCACATTTTTTGCATTCTATCATTCTTCACATTCAAATGGAATCTCATTACCGTTAAGTCCGTCCTCTTCCATATCAAGGAACTTTTCCCAACAATCCATTCTTCCATCTTCGTTTATGTCTTCCCAGTGAACTAACGGGTGCGGTTGTTCTGATCGGTATAATTCCCCCCTGTTAGGTCTTCCATCACAGAAGTCATCATAAAGTACTGATTGCATATCTCCGTATTTGTTAGTTACTATGCTTCTACTAACACAGTCATCTTTAGTTCTTAGTCCTGGCTCGGCAGCATAAGTAGCTTCTATTTGAGTCTTCATTCTTCGTTCTGCTCCGCGATCACCTACGAAATCTTGTAAGTAAATAGCTGAAGTAAATCCAATTAGTCCTATTGCTGCGGCAACCCATTCCCACCTCACATTTCTTTGTTCAATTGTGTATTCTGTCATCTTAATTTTCAACCTTGCCCCTTTCAGCATACCCTTTAAATCTGTCTAGGTCATCTTTAGTAGTGTATTCCTTATTTGGAGTGTAGAATATGCACTCTTCAAATTTTTCATACATTTCACATCTATCTCCTTTTGTGTCTTTGCCACAAATATTATCCTCCCTTAAGAATAATAGGTTTGGGCATATTTCTCTGGAAGTCATTCTTCCCTCCTTTGGTCCAAACTCTTTTTTCCAACATACTTTCCTTTGTCGTCGTAATCATAGCGGGTTCGCCATTCAATCTTCTCTGGGTCTTCTGGAATTACTTCTTTGAATCTCCAGATCTCATTATTCTTTGCAGGATTTATGTATGCCAACCAATTTACTGGTTTATAGAAGATTCCAGTATCGCTATCTACTAGTACAACCGCGTCATCCCAGAAACCTCCCTCTGGAGATTTCACACTACCAATCCCTTCGTATGTTGGGTGTATCCTTCTCTTGTCTGTTGAGTCTTTGTATCCAGTCATTTATTTCTCCCTATTTTTATAGACTTTTTAGAAAAAGTCTTATTTGTTTTGCACGTAGTTCTTAACAAAGTATGTTAGTCCTGAAACAACTAATCCTATTGGCGCAGCATATTCTGCCGGAGCATTAGCTTGGAATGCAGCCATCATTGCTAGTATTGCTGGTCCCCAAATGATTGCTAGGTTCTTACATGTCTTCATGATTCCTGTCAACCAGGAATATTTTGTTTCTATTTTTTTTGCCATCTTTTTTATTCTCCTGCCTTTGGCCAAAGGTCTTTATTTGTTCTGCCAGAGGTTCTAAGATCTCTCTCAATCTCCCACCTACTATCTGTAAACTCTTCACCGAAAAACTGTTCTTCAGCTGAGAGTAAATCTACTAAATGATCTTCTGGTATTGCTACTAAAAATTCTGAGTCTCTCAGAACTGCATAGCCTGTTGAGTCTTTATAGACTGGGTCTCCTTCGTATCTTATTCCCTCTACCAGTGTGTGTCCTTTGTATGTGCTCATTTCTTCTCCTTCTTTTTCCTATAGATTGCTTCAATCCCATCTCTATCTTGACAGTAAAAATAATCCCAATCTGAATTGAAACGAGAATAAGTCCATAACTTTAAAGTCTTATTCCAATCTGCTGAATTATTCACTAATGCTTTTATCCAAATTCCTTCTACCTCTAATACCTCATCAAATATAATAACTTCGTCTTTTTCTTCTTTATTTTCAAATAAGTTTAATACTTTCATTTTTTCCTCCTATGAAGGGGTTGCACCCCTTTCATCCCCGCTTTTTAATAATTCTGGATTCTCGAATATGTTTCCTATTACTTCTACTTCTTCCATTAAAAATGATTCACTATAGTCTCCTGTTCCAAATGGATAAAAATACGCATGTTCTTCATCGTATTTAACAATCATCTTTGTGCTTCCAAATACTTCACAACCAATAATTATATCTCCTTCATAGATTTTTTTGCTATTCTTATCCTTTAGTCCTGTAAACTCTCCAATACTTTCTGGTTTAATTTCATAACGAGTAACTCCATTCTCCATGGTTATAATCTCATATTTCAATTTAAACCCTTCCTTATATTGATTAATAAATCCATATACAAACCCTTTTCCAAAAACAGGGGCTCCTCTAAATTTTATCTTTCTCATCTTTTTCTCCTTAACTCTTTTCTACCCCGAAATATTATCTATATTTTTTTAGGGGTAATTCCTTTCTCATTTCCCTTCTCTGTAGTTCCAACTCAAGTTTAACTCCCTTTAGTTGGCTATTTTGTATTCCTGGTTCTCTACTTTTTCTTTTGTCTATTTGTAGTTCCCCAGTAACATAGGCCCAAGATGATGTCTTCTCTCTTGGTTTGTTTACTCTCTTCTTTTTACCTAATGCCATCTTCTAGTAGTATAACCAATAAACTGCAAAAAAGATTAGTCCTAAAATAAATCCTATTGTGTTTAACAGTATATCTCTATCGTATTTTCCTTTCTTTACTGAAAATCCTATTATTGCTAATGCGATGGATATTCCTGGACTAAGCCAGCTAACTGCAATAGATGCGATTCCCATCCCATAACTTACTTTTGTTTTTTGTTTCTTTTTTCCCATTTATTCTCCTTCCGAATGCATTTGTGTTGCATAGTCCATGAACATTTTCGTTGTTTGTAAATTGTCTATTTGTTCGTCTGTTAGTGCTTTTAAGTCTATATTCTTATGTTCGCAGAAAGCCTCGAAAACTCCTCCGTGGCTATTCTCTATGAACTCTATAATTGTATTTCCGTTTGTCATTTTATTTTCTCCGTCTTATTTTTTTTATTTCGTTGTGTATGTGGATAAATCCTAAAATATTAATAGCCATTAATACTATTGTTAATAATCCAATACCTTGCATATAATTTATAAAATCCATTTTATTTACCTCGCTTAATTTCTACTTCTTTAGGCCCCCAACGTAATGCTAGGTATACAAGTCCCAAGAATCCGCCCATGATCAACCAAAAGATCAACCATCCAACGCTTCCTGTAAATCCGTTTACAATTTGTGTTTTTTTCTTCATTATTTTTTCTCCTTGTCTTCTCTTTCTATAAATGTCCACTCTCTTGTTTCTAATTCATTATTATTAAGATTTCTAAATGAATGAATAATAAATGCCCCATATATTGAGAGTACTATTCCAACAACTATAAACATAATTATTTCAAGACCATTCATTTTATTCCCCCCTTCATATGAAAGTCCCGAAAGACCTTGGTTGTCAACAGGTTTTGTCCCTGCTCGTCTGTTAGTGTGTCTAAGTCTATTTTATGTTCCTTGCAGAACGCTGTTAAAACTTTACCTTTTTTTAAGCTCATTTTGTATTAGTTCCTCTATTTTTTTAGAGATCTTTTCCCCGTCGGTTTCGAAGGAAGTTACCACATCATCTAGTTCTTTATTATTCTCAAATGATAGGTTGATTATTAACTCTCCCGTTGGGTCGAATGGTATATTCTCTAATCCGGTTGTTTGAGTCCTTATCTCTTTAAGTATTGCCTTCATTTCTTACACCTACACTTAACAGTGCCTCCGTTTGCGTCTTTGAAGTAGCCTGTGCCATTGCATAGGATACATTTGTTTGATCGTCCATCCTTAGTTTTATAGTGGCACTCATTGCAATGGAACCCATCTGAGGCGTACCGCCAATCATCTCTAGATAGCTTTATTCCACATTTAGCGCAAGAACTAATTATCTTGTTAAAGACCTCTTTTCCTTCTTTCCGTGAACTCCTTTCTAAAGGGTTCTTGAGGGCTGGAGCTGCTTTTAATATTGCGTCCCAACTCATTTTGAATATCCTGTTTCCCCATCTTTCATCCTCTTTCTTAATCCAAGGTGTTCACAAATCATAACCTTCGCCTGCCCCTTCATGTGCGAGGACATTATTAGTGGTGGTTTTTTAGCCATTTTAAAATCTTCTAACTCCCCGAAAGCTATCTCCCAAAGAGAATATCCTTTTAACATAAGTTCTTCTATTGCCTTTCTACACTTTGGTTTTTCACAGGCATATTGTCCACTAAATTCACTATTCTTTCTCATTTTATACTGTACTCCCAGATGAATTCCATTCCATCTTCCATTGGTAGGATTCTAGTTATTTCAAATACGTCTCCCTCTGCCGCAATGTTAGACACCGCGTAAGACAGTGGTTCGCTTCTTCCAGATTTATATATTCTTTTCATATTGTAACACCTCACATGTTTCATATAACTACTGTGATCTTACTTGTTTATATAGTTTTCTATACTACGGTATATATATGTATATTGGAATAGGGAAAAGTATATAAAGGAGTGTGACAAAGATAGAGTATGGTTGATAAAAACATTAAAGATCTAAGTGAAAGCGAATCATTAATCTGGTCTAAGTTTACACATATGGCACGATATAGAGGTTATAAGGTAAAGGACTATTTAATGGATCTACTTGAAGTAGAGTTAGAGAAGTTTGAGAATAAGAAATAAATCCTCGGAGGTGGATAGGATGGAAATAAAAATTTTACATGCACCAGATGTGCTTGGACTAGAACAACAAGTTAATGCTTTTTGTGAGTATGGGGTACCCGAAGATACGAATAAAGATTATTACTACTTTGGTTCTGGAAGAATAATAGACTTTTATAAAATTAAATACTATTTTAATTCAACTGTAATCGAGGGAGTAAAACAATTAGATTGTATTGCAGTAATAACAATTATGGACAGATTATGAGGTGAGATTTTGATACAGATACCAAATAAACTAAAAAAAGGTGGGATTGACTTCGTTCTTATTGAGAAGAGCGGAAAGAAGCCATTCCAACAAGGATGGCAGAACAGAACTATTCCTTATTATTCTGATGAATTATTAGATCACATTGAAAAGGGAGGAAACTATGGGGTGCGTGGTGGCGGAGAGAAGCACCTAGTTATAGTTGACTTCGATAATGAAGAGCTGCAGAACGCAGTTCTTGGTAAGTTCCCAGAAACCTTCACAGTTAAGACTGGTGGAGGACTATTACATTTATACTTCTGGAGCGATCAGAGTGATAGCTTCAAAATATTCACAGAGGACAGAGATACTCTGGCTGATGTGCAAGGCACTGGAAAGCAGGTAGTTGGACCTAGTTCAATACACCCTAATGGTAATAGTTACTCCATTGTGTTCAATAATGATATTGCACAGATTAGTTACGCAGAGCTTAGAGCTATTCTAATGCCTTATGATAGGGCTCCAAAGAAGGCTAGGCAAGAGCCCAAGGAAGTAAAGAAAGAGGGTGGAGATGACCTATTACTTCAGGAGATGAAGTCTAAGATTAGTATAAAGGCAGTTCTAGGAAAGATAGGCATTGATACAGAGCAGAACCCTACAATGTGTCCGTTCCACTCAAGTAAGGGCGGTAAGTGTTTGGGATTTAATGGAGAGGTGGCTCACTGCTTCCACTGCGATGAGAGCTGGAATATATTTAGTTTAGTTATGGATTATAAGAAAGTTGGATTTAGAGGTGCTCTTGAGTGGCTGGCTGCTGAATTCGGAATGCAGAGGGAATTGGATGAGAGTACTGAAAGATACTTCCAGAAGCAGGTGAGCGATAAGGATAATGAGTTGGCCAATGTCAAGATGGAATACTTTGGTGCTTTGTTAGCGGATCCCAAGAGTAAGGATTGGGCAGCAGCCTCAGAGGTTCTGGTGAAGCACATCGAAGATAAGAACCAAATCTACACAATCAAATATGATGCTAAGAATGAGATGTGGATCTATCAGGAAGGGATCTATGTTCCAAATGGTCGGAGTGAGATAAGCGCCATTGTAAGGGATATCCTTGGAGACCAATTTAGTAATCATATCCTTGGCTTGGTTACCTTGAAGATAGAAGCAGATACATATATCAATGCTGATGATTTCTTTAACTTCAATGCTGGAGGGGAAGTCCCAGTGATCAATGGCCTACTTAATGTTAGGACTAGGGAATTGTCAGAGTTTGATTCTAAGAAAATCTTCTTTAGTAAGTTCCCAGTTACATATGATCCTGCAGCTGGGTGCGGTAAGATCACTGAGTTCCTTGGAGATACTCTGGCTAAGTCTGAGGATGTTAAGTTATTCTATGAAATGGTGGGATATGCCCTACTTAATGAGTATAAATTTGAGAAGGCATTCATCTTTGTTGGAGATGGGCGTAACGGTAAGAGTAAGAGCATTGAGCTGATTAAGAAGCTTATTGGTGCTCCCAGCTGCTGTTCACTGCCTTTAACTTCCCTTGTACCTGAGAGTTTCTCCATCTCTGAATTGTTTGGAAAGAGGCTTAACTTGGCTGGAGACATTGGGAGCAAGGATTTGAAAGACACTAGTATGTTCAAGGCCCTTACTGGCCGTGACCTTATTAGTGCCAAGAGGAAGTTCCTTAATGAGTTACACTTTGAGAATACTGCTAAGTTCATCTTTGCCTGTAATGAGCTACCTAGAGTATATGATACTTCTAAGGGATTCTGGGACAGATGGGTGCTTTTGGAGTTCCCATACACCTTTGTTAGTGTGGAAGAGCATTCCAGCGCGGAGGATAATTCAACTATGAAGATTAGAGATGAGGATATAATTAAGAAGATTTCAGACCCAATGGAACTTAGTGGGTTCTTGAACGCGGCCCTTGATGGGTTGGATAGGTTGCTTGAACAAAGGACCTTTTCATCAACTTTAGGTGCTGAAGAAATTAAGAACAGGTGGGTTAGAAAGGCTAACTCAATCATGGCTTTTTGTTTTGATAGAGTGGTTGAATCTGCCCAAGATTATATGCTTAAGAAAGACTTTCGGAGGCAATATAGTATATATTGTAAAGAACATAAAGTAAAGGTTGCTTCCGATAAGGCAATTAATGAAGCACTGACTGAACTGTTTGGAGCCTACTCCGAAAGGCGATCCCCAATGCCTGGAATGGACCAAGAACATATGTGGTCCGGGATAAAATGGAAGAATGCTTTGTAATAGAAGTGTAAAAAGCTGGATAAGGTGGTTAATAGTAAAAGTTAACAATAGATTATCCAGCTTAGCCATGATATTTGACCCTAAGAGTGAAGGAAGGTACCTTTCCTATAGAGTGCAAAAAAGCTGGATATCCTGGATAATGTGGATTTGGACTAAAATAGATAGTAGGAAATATATAACATAACAGTCATAAATTGACAGGAGATAAATAAAATGGAATTAGAATTATCAAAAGAAAAAATTAAAAGAGAAATAACATTACCAAAGATAGAAAAAACAGTTCAAGAGCTTAGAGTTTATGCAAGAGAAATCCTAATGAAAATGGTTGACTTAGAGTTGGGATTTACTGGATCTCCAAATATACCAATGGAAGTCAAATCAGGGGGATCTATTGACAGATTAGAAGATCTATCAATTAATCTTGTGGGGATAAGAGAAGACCTAACATGGATTAAAGTCATTATTAACCAACTAAATGAGGCACTGAATAATAAAGAACAGGACTAGGTTTTTGCAGCCTTTCACCAGGCTAACGCCTGTGTGTCCAAGTGCAAAGCACTTGAGACATCTGAAAAAAACATAACAGTTACTTAGGTAACATCTCGGGGGGAGGTTTATAACTTTTCATCACCTCACCTATAAGTCCCCCTCCCCCCAACCTTTTAAGAAAAGGTTGACAAAAAGAAGCTTTTAAAAAAAGCTTCAGCAAAAGAAAAATATGGAGAAAAATAAAATGAACATTAAAGAAAAGATAGCATTTCTTACTGAGTTAAGACTAGCATCAGGAGACATTATAATGCTAAGGGATGATGAGACAATGGATTCAATTATGGAAATATATTTATTAACTGCAAAATCTGTAGCCAAGGAATTAAACAAAAAGAAAAAAGGGTAAATAAACAAGATGAGTATGTATATAGATTATGAATGTAAGTATTGTGGTAATAAAGGAAAGATTAGTACTTGGAAAGAACCTTGTTTCAAAGGGATCTTTCTGGAATGTAATTGTGATAATTGCAAGTATTATGAAAGACTAAGAACGGTATGCTTAGATTGCCAAGAAAAGCAAATGAAATAGGTTTTTGCAGCCTTTTATGAAAAAGTCTTCATGCTCATTGGGCTTCGGCTCATTTGAGACCCCCAGAGGTTTTGATCACCTCTTTCCTCTGGGGCTGAACTTTTTCCTAAAAAGTTCACAAAAAGGATAATTATCACAAATGGAGAAACAAATGACAGAAGAAACGAAAGAAAGAATTGAAATAGAACATAGTACAAGGCAATTAATGATGCTTCCTGGAGAGGATAAGGTAATCATGGAAATGAGATTTAGTGCAAAGGCACACACAATGGATGAAATAAAGACCCTTATAGGCAGTTTTTACGCCAATAAGGCGCATAACGAGAAAGAGTCTAAGGATTTGTTGACTAAAATAAAGAAAGCGGCGAAACGAGCTAAGAAGTAGGTTAAATGAGATCACAGTCATCAATTGACAGGAGAACTAACAAAATGGAAGAATATGTGCAAGAACAAGAAAACCAAGACATAGAAGTAAACATCAGCGCAATGAGCGACAGAAAAATCGGAGAAACATTCGAGAAGACAGAGAAACCGAACCTAGATGGTAAGGAAGTGGAGATTACTAATGTTATCCTAAAACTAAAGCCAGAAGTGAAGACTACTAAAGATGGGAAGAAGGAAACAAGGAGTTTTATCTTTTCGTTGGAGTATGACGGGCTACACAGAGAAAACTTTGGGGGCGTAACCGCTTTCGTACATGACGGAAAAGTTGGAGATCCTACAATCTGGATCGAAGGGAAATCCGCAGCTACTAAGCTTCTAAAGCTATGGTTAGACTATACAGGTAAGACCTTTGAGAATATCTCATATAGAGAGTTCTTCTTAGGACTTAAAGGTATGAAGGCAAGGATTAAGAACGTAACAACAATGTACCAGGGCGATGAGTTCCCAAAGAATATCATTGCAGAGTTTGTAGGGGGGGCGAAAGCCCAACCTACTTCTCACCATGGAATTGAAATGGAGACAGTCAAATAATGAAAGTTCAAAGATATTGGGTAGACAATGTTGAAGACAAAGAGTTTGCTAGACATTATAAAGTGATAGAAGAGACGATTGGAGGATATAGAGTAGCACAGATTGACCTTGGCGGTAAAGGGCATCTAGAGATTAGTTGCTGGTCAGGAGATTTTGAAAGGATTGCTAAGAAGGATAAATCTATTATTCCATGTCACGGTAGAAGATTCACTAACATCTGGAAAAAGATTTCAGAGATGATTACGGAACACTAAAATAGAAGTATGAACATGGAGATTATATAATAAAAGGGTTGAAGATGGGACAATTTGAAATAAGACAATATTTAAAGAAAAGACAGGGGAGATATCTTTCTGCAAAAGAAGTCGCAACGTATTTCGACTCTAGCAATATTAATTATATAAATCTCCTTTTGAACAAACTTGAGAATCAAGGAGACATATGTGTGAAATGGGAGGGTAAACGTAAGATGTATACTTTTAAGACACAAACAAAAAAACAAGTAGATGATATCATGGAAGAGCTAACCAAGATGCAAGCTGCATATCCTGGTATCAGAAGAGATGACGCATTACAGATCCTGTTGCTACAGGAATTAAGGAGAACTAAAAATGGAACAAAGACTATACAAAAATGAAAACATAGTAGAAGGCGACAAGATCGTTATCAGAAACGAGATTGAAGAAGTCCTAGAGAAGAACGAAGCGATCACCCATTACTTCAAGGTGCAGCAACAGTTAGCGCAGCTTAAGGCTAATAGGGAAAAGATCCTTAAAGAAATCGAAGAGAAGGTCTGGGAAAAATCCCTAGAGCAAGTAGAGAAAACTATCAAAAGGGTAGAAGATGCTACAGGCGACCTTGGTGAGAAACTTAAAGAAGACATTGAGAGAATCACTGCAGAAGTTACCAAGTACGTGAAAGTTGAGAAAGCTAAGAGAGGATACAGGCAAGGCGACAAGAGCGCTAAAAGCATTGCAAGAAACAAGATCCTAGCAGATGCAGCAATGTGCGAAGAGTGGAAACTTGATGACGTATCACACCCAATTCTAGCTGGTGTAAGACAAAGATTTGAGGAGATTTAATTCTCCCTTTTTTATTATGCCACGTCATGCACCAACTGAAAAGTCACTTAGGAATCTGATACCTATGGCTAGTCGGACGAAGGAAGAGAGGCTGGCGATAGCAAGGAAAGGTGGAGAGGCAAGACAGACTCAGAAGGTTTGGTCCAATCTAGTACGGATTTGGGAAAAGGAAAAGAAGATAACACCTCAAACGGCAGAGGATATTAAATTAATGCTTCGTGGAAGAAAGACTGCGGCATTAAGAACATTAAAACTTATAGAAAAATCAGTTAAGATAGGGGACGAGAAGAAGGCAGCACTACTACTAAAAGCAATAGAGGTTATCCACGGTAAAGTAACACCAGACAATCAAATTAATATTCAGAATAATAGCAACGAAGCAATCACAGTAAATTTTATAGTCAACGATGGAAATAACAGCACAATTATCGAAGAAGCAGAATCAAGCACTGGAGATACTAGCGGACAGAAAGACGACTGAACTATTTTACGGTGGAGCTGCGGGCGGTGGAAAATCCTTTATAGGATGTGTTTGGATAATCCTAAGTTGTTTGAAATATCCTGGAAGCCGATGGCTAATGGGGAGAGCAGTTCTAAAATCACTTAAGGAGTCAACACTATTAACCTTCTTTCAGATATGTAAGGAATGGAATATATCTGAGAAGTTTAAGTATAACCAGATGGAAGGAGTTATCAGATGGGATAATGGAAGTGCAGTATACCTAAAGGACTTATTCGCATACCCAAGCGACCCAGAGTTCGATTCCCTTGGTTCAACAGAATTTACAGGAGCATTCATAGACGAGTCTTCACAGATTACCGAGAAGGCTAAGAACATCGTATCTTCTCGTCTGAGGTATAAGCTAGAGGAGTTCAAGCTAATACCTAAGCTATTCATTGCAAGCAACCCATCTAAGAACTTTCTATACTATGATTTCTATAAACCATGGAAGGATGGCACCCTGCCAGATTATCGGAAGTTCATTGTGGCCTTAGTTCAGGATAACCCATTCATTTCTCCATTCTACATTGAGAACCTAAAGAAGCTTGACAAGGTAAGTAAGCAAAGGCTACTATATGGTAACTTCGAGTATGATGATGATCCAGCAAAGCTATTCGAGTATGATGATATAATTAGGATATTTAAGAACCCAAGCCAGGTATGTGGTAAGAAATATCTATCGGTGGACGTGGCTAGGTTTGGTAATGATAAGACAATAATCTGCCTATGGGACGGGTTGCACATGGAAAAAGTATTCTCATTTACTAAGAAGTCCACAGCAGAGACAATAGATGAAATCAAGAGGCTATCTTCTAAGCACAACATCCCAATAGATTCGGTAGTAGTTGATGAAGATGGTATTGGGGGCGGAGTAGTAGACCAGCTACCGGGAGTTACTGGCTTTGTGAATAACTCTCGGCCAATAGAAGAGAACAAGGTAAAGGCAGGAGAGCCCACACTTCACAACTTTGGTAATCTAAAAGCACAATGCTATTTCAAGCTGGCTGAGCTATTAAGAAACAATCAACTTAGCTGTACAGAAGACCTAGAGCCCTGGATGAAGGAGCACCTAATTGAAGACCTAGAACAGGCAAAGTGGAAGGATCCAGATAAAGATGGAAGGATTTATCTGATACCAAAAGACAAAGTTAAAGAGTTAATTGGACGTAGCCCAGACATTGGTGATGCAGTTATGATGCGTATGATCTGGGAAGTAAGAAGCAAGAGGGGGTCATTTTTCTTTGCCTGATTAATGTATTTGATATTTAAATGGGTTAGAGCATAGTAAATTAAGAGATGGCCGACTCAAATAATTTTTTTACTAAATTCAAGAGTCTTTTTTCAGGTGCAGAAGGATCCAATGTGGCTCCGGAAGTTGAAAAACAAGCAGGGAGGTCCTTTACTGGACTTTCAACTGCACCAGATGAGAATAGACCGATTGTACCTAGATGGTTCCACAGTGCGTTACTTGGACAACCCAGAGATCAAGGATTCAACATATTTAATTTAAGGAAATATGGAAAATCCCCATGGGTACAGATGGTTATTAATTCTGTAAAGAAACAAATCCAATCCACCGAGTGGAAAATCATTAACACAGATCCTGAAGATGACACAGACTACGAGAGTATGATCAAGGAAGCAGTAGATTTACTAGAAGATCCAAACGAGAACGATGAAACCTTTGACGACCTGTGGGCACAATACCTTAACGATCTTCTATTATACGATGCTGGAGTTATGTGGAAGGGCTTTGGAAAGGATAACAAACTTGAGAAGCTCCAAGTATATGACGGCCCAAGATTCCTTATTGAAATGAATGAGAATGGAGTAATCACCGGTTATTACCAATACAGTTTCAAATCCCCTACATCCGCACCACGAAGGTTCGAAACTGATGAGATTATCTATGGTGCAATTAGCAGACAGCCTGAATGGTATCCCTACGGCCTATCACCACTACAAACTATACAACAGGAAGTAGAGGTTCTAATACAATCAACACGTTACAACAAAGATTTCTTCAAGAACAACATGGTTCCTGATTCACTTATTTATCTTAACTATCCAGATGATAGACTACAGGACTTCCAGAATCAGTGGAAGAATCAAGTAGAGGGAAAGCCACACAAGATGGTGTTTACTAACAAAGAGCTGGATGTTAAGCAGATGTCTGTTACCAATAAGGATATGGAATGGTTAGAAGGACAACAATGGTACCACCACTTAGTATTCGGAGCATACGGCCTATCTCCACAGGAAGCAGGATTTTATGAAGGGTCTGGCAGAGCCACTGGAGAGAGCCAAGAAAGAATTTCTATTAAGAACGCAATTAAACCATACCTATCACACATTAGAGCAAAGATCAACAGAGAGATCCTTCCGGCAATATTTCCAGAGTTCGATGTAAAGGCAATGCCAATCATGTTCGAATGGTTCCCTAAGGACCACGTGCAAGAGAAGATTGAGCACGAGCAAGAGATGAGTAAGCTTGAAAGTGGAGTACTTACAATTAATGAGGTTAGATCTAAAGACGGACTTGACCCAGTAGAGTGGGGAGACGTTCCACTGAGTATCCAGAGTCAGGAAAGTGCTGATAAAGAAGAAGATAAAGGCGATACCCCAGAGATGGAAGAGAACGAAGAAGCAACTAATGATGAGCTTCCAGACAATGGTGAGAAGTCTTTAAAAAAAAACCTCTCAGAACCAGATTTAGTTGAAGATGCTCAAGATATGGGTGATTTCTTAAGTAAAACTTATACCAAGATAGGCAAACAAGTAATGAATGCATTAGATACTGAGCTACAAGAAGTTGGTCTAAAGAAGAAAGGAATCATAGCAATTATCTCTCCAGTATTCAAGGTTCTTAATAGTCAAAGCTTCGCATCAAAGATTTTCTCCTTTGTAGGCAAGGCCTTAAAGGGTGGAATCACAGATGCAGAGGAAGATATGAAGGTAGACATTGGGTTCACATCTGGAACAAAGGAAAGGCAGAAGGTTCTAACAGATGAGCAGTTATATGGTTACACAATCAATGGTAAGGAATGGAAAGGGATTGTTGGTACATCAAGAGAATTACAGTTCGATATACTAAAGGCAGTGGACACAGGAATCCTTGAGCGTAAGTCTATAAGCGCAATAAAGGAAGATGTTTCTAAGCTCCTGGCTCAAGAGATAGGCACTGAAGAATCAGAGGGCCGAGCAATGAGAATCGCTAGGACTGAGACAACAAATATTAGAAATAAAGGAAGGCTGCAGGCATACAAAGATAGCGGTGTTGAGGGTAAGAAGGTTTGGAATGCTAATCGTGATATTAAAACTTCTAAGTTATGTTCTAGATTGGATGGACAATTAAGGGGCGTTGATGAACCATTTATTGATGAAATAACTAAAAATGCGTGGATGACTCCAAGTTCTCATCCAAATTGTAGGTGTTCTCTAGGATTTATAGTAAAGGAATAGATACACTTAAGTAGTTTCTGTACTGGCTATTAATATGGCCCCAAAAAAAGGTTTTGTTCCACATAATAAAAAAGAAATAGACATTAACCTAATGAAAGAATTATATTTTTTGAAAGGATATGATTACCAGGAGATAGCAGACTATTTTGGATTTAAATCAAAGTCAGCAATATATGATCGTTTTAAGGCACTTGGATTAAAAGCTAGAACAAACTCAGATTTAAAAACAGGCACAAAACATAGTAAGATAACAAAGGAAAAGATAAGTCGTGCTGGTATTGGAAGAAAACATACTGATGAGGCTAAAAAAAAGATGTCTGAGAGGTTTGCTGGTGACCAAAATCCCATGCATGGTAAATTTGGAAGTAAAAATCCAAACTGGAAGGGCGGATATATTTCTAAGGCAGGATATAGGGTTGTTTGTGTTAAAGGAAAACAAGTATTGGAGCATAGGGATATCTGGGAAACACATAACAAGAAAAATATTCCAAGAGGATATCAGATCCATCACATAAATAGAAAACGAGAAGATAATAGGATAGAAAACCTTAGACTTATGAAAGAGGAAGACCACATAAAACTTCATTATGAGAAAAGAGGAAGAAATTCTTTTGGAAGATTTAAATAGGGTTTGAAGTTCTTGAAGAATAGTTTTAGTGTATTTGATATTTAAATAAGTTTTCCCCCGTAGATATATGGAAAACAACGTACGTAAATTATGGATGCCGATTTCTAAGCAATTTGGTGAGGGTGGAATCACAAGATTCGCAGCAATTCTTTCTGATAACTCAGTAGATAGAGACGGAGAGAGAATTGGAAAAGCACTTATTAATCAATGGGCTAAGAATGCAATCTTACCAGCACTAGTTAATCACGAAAACTCTATGGAGAAGTGGATTGGCGGATGGAAAGAACTCAAAGTAATTGAAAAGGGAGGAAACACCGCATTACAAGCAGAACCTTTCTTCTTCTCAGAAGCAGCTAATCCCCTTGCTGCGAGAGTAGAGAAACAGATTTCTGAAGCTTTAGAGAATGGCTTGAATGCTGGTATTTCTATCTCTGCTATCCCAAGTGGATCTCAGCAAGTAAAGGTAAACGGTAAAATGCTTACCGAATGGACTGAGGCAGAATTAGTTGAGGCAACATTTGTCCCTATTCAATCAAATAGAAACGCAACTTTTGGTCATTTGGCCAAACAGTTTAGCCTAGAGAAAGAAGGCACAGATAACACGACACAGATCAAGGAGGAATCTAAGATGACTGAAGAAATAAAGAAACAAGAAGAAATTCAAGCTCAAGAAGCACCTGTTGAAGTAGTAGCAGAAGAAGCTCCTAAGGAAGAAACTAAAGTTGAGGCACCTGTAGAGGAAGCACCAGCTGAGGAAGAATCCAAAGAAGAAGAACCTGCTGTTGAAGAAGCAGAGGCTAGTGAGAAGGTAGAACCTGCAGAAGAAGAAGCTCCGGCTGAACCTGAAGTAGAGGAACCAAAAGAAGACGTAGAAGCTATGAAAGCTAAGATTGCAGAATTAACCAAAGCGGTTGAATCATTGCAAGAGAAAAAGCTTAGTGGCAGTAGACCAAGCGTAGAGGCGCCAAGTGTAGTAGAAGAAGAAACTAATTACACATTCACAAAGGCACTAAAACACATACTAAGTAAATAAGGAGAAAAAATAAAAATGGCATTTGCAAATATGGATTTACTCAATGATTACGAAGCTGGTTACAACTTTGACCAGACATTCGGAAAAATGGGTATTGTAGAAGGACAAACTTATTACGATCCTATGAACGCATTAGATAAAACTCTAAACGTTAGGAAAGAAATGGGCACAACCCTAGCAAAGAATCTTGGATTAAACAAGGCTCCGAGCATTAACACCACAACTGGTGGGACATTCACAGAATACCCTCTTATCCCGTCATTCATCGATTCTGAAATCGTTGATAGAACAGTAAGAGAAACACCTTTACTAGGATTAATTTCTAGGAAAGCAGTTAGAGGTAGAGCTTATGTATACAACTTAATCTCAGCTAAAGCAGGTCCAACATCTGGAACCCCAGGATACGGATTTCTATTAGATGATGCACCATTAAGTGAAGATGTAGATACTAGAAGCAATGCTACAGTTAACATGAAATACTTGTATACTGTAGGTAGAGTAACTGGACCAGCTATGAGATCTGCTGAAGGATCATTTAATCTAATGGAAGAAGATATTAGAACAAAGACCTCTTCATTGATGGAATCTCTAGAAAACGAAATCATTAACGGAGCTGTTGCTACAGCACCTGCAGGATTCGATGGTTTAAGAGCTTTAATCACCACTAACACCACAGACAACTCAGCAGCAGCTATTACATTAGACCAGTTTAGGGCTGACCTAAATACTTCATTCGAAGCTAATGGTAGAATTGACTTAGCAGTTACTGATGGTACAACCCACAACGTATTGAAAGGATTACTTTTCGATATCCAAAGACAACCAGCTATGCCTTCAAGCAACCCGGCAATTATGTCCTTTGGTATCCCAGATGCTTTCATGATTGATGGAGTAACCGTAATTAGAGATAGATTCATGCCAGTTACAGCAACTGCACACGAAGTTCTATATCTAGATTCAAGATATCTATTCTTGGGTGTATTACAAGACATTACCTTTAGCACTCTAGCTAAAACCAATGATTCCGACAAGTATTACTTAAAGTGGTACGGATCTCTAGTAGTTACCTTTGAGGCATCTATGGTTCGGAGATACGGAATCGCATAAGGAGGAATAGAATATGGCAGCAATAGCAATTGGAGATTGTACTGTAACTATGATCACAGCTCTAGCAGGATTGAATGTTTATAGCATTGTAACCCCTGCAACCGCAGATCAGGCAGATACAATTATCGTAAGTACACTTTTCCCTAATGCATTCGTTCTTGCAGCATGTGCAAATGCTACTGATGGTTGTTTACTATCAGCTACAGCAGGCACAACAAGTATCACTCTACCATCTGGTGGAACTGATAATGAAGCAAGAACCATTTACGCAATGGGATACTAAGCTGGGCAACCAGCATTTTTATTTTTTTTATTTTATAATACAGACACAAACAAAAAAACAAATTACCACGGTTTACTTATCGTGAGGGAGAAAAAAAACAAAAATGGCATTCGGAATTACACAATTAGAAACAAGGGACTGGACATTCAAAAATGATGTTACAGTTACTGGAGACTTAACTGTTAGTGGATCAATTTCATTCACTGACATTTCAGCTACTTCTTTAACCACAACCGGAGACGTAACAGTTAATGGCGGAGATATAAGCGTAGTAGAAACAGCAGCTGGCGCAACAGGCGCAGAATTAAATTTACAACAAATTTCAGCTAGTCCGGCAGCATCAGATGTTGTTGGATTAACAAATTTCATTGGAAGAGATGACGCAGGAAATGATGTAACCTATGCTATATTAGGCGGAGTTATTGAAGATCCAACAGATGGTGCAGAGATAGGTTCTGTAGTTGTTCAAGCACAAAATGGAACAGCATCATTAGCAACTTGTTGTTCATTCGAACATGACGGATCTTATGGAATAGTACAAGCAGGAGACGGAGCAGCAGAAGGAGTTTTTCAATCAGCTGGAAACTTTGACTTAATTTTGCAAACAGGAAACGCAACAACTGGTAGCATTACATTGACTGATGGAGCAAATGGAGACATCTTAGTTACTCCAAATGGATCTGGAGCAGTAGTTGTACCAGCAGCAGCAGGTGTTGAATCT
>Ga0233431_1001903_pt1 | contig 32411 bp, 30 predicted proteins | sample SI_118_April2016_FD_179867 | JGI IMG/M metagenome (GOLD analysis project Ga0233431, IMG submission 179867) | Seawater microbial communities from Saanich Inlet, British Columbia, Canada - SI_118_April2016_200_MG | ecosystem: Environmental > Aquatic > Marine > Inlet | place: Canada: British...
AAAACTGACAATCCAGAACCGCCGCTTGAACCATCAACGAAAAGCGGCTTAACATCAAACAAAGATGAGCCAGATCCTCTGTTACGAAACAGACTCAGGCGTCCCAAATGTTTTGATGACGGACAGGGTAGATAGCGCCACCCTGTCTTAACGATGGGGGCTCCTCCGGGATCGGTTTTCCGTGCCTGCTTAGTGGTGTCGATTGAACGTGGCCGCGTAGTCCTCATGTGTCGTCCTTTTTGTCTGTCGCCGCGGGTAATGCAGCTTGCTTCAAGGAAGAGAAAGAAAGGGGAAGTAAGTGTCACTAAAGGGGTGTTAAGGCAGCCCTAGATGAACCCTGAAAAATACGTTGGTGCTCAACACGTTTCGCGCTTCCCAATCAATTTCTTGTCGCCTGAGTTTTTCCGATTATTGTCATGGTCGGATGGAGCGCCCGCCACGAGGTGAGAGCATCCCAATCCACTACTATTATAGTCGTGAGAAAGTTAGGTCTTCGCAAAAAAATGAAAACGGCTGAGCGACCCAGCCTAGGGCACATGGTGATCCTATGATTGCCGACGATTTCATCGAAAGAGATTACTGCGCCTGACGGTGGAAGACCTGCGCATCGCGCAACACTTCGTTGCCCCGGCTGAAGGACGTAAGCTAGGTTCTAGTGCGACCCCAGGCCAATCAAAAACGGCCGATCAACCCAATTTCGCAACAACATCCTCGGCACGCAGGTGCGTATATCGAGCCAACATCCGGTAATCGCGGTGACCGCTGATGAGGGCAACTTCCGGCACGCTTAGCCCCATTTCGAAGAAGCGGCTGATAGCCTCGTGCCTGAAGTCATGGAAGTGGAAATCCCGGACTCCTGAGCGTGCCTGTAGCCGCCGCCAGGCGCATTTGAACGCATTGTCGGAAAGAGGGAAGGCTCGTTTTGACTTGAGCGTGTCGAGCGCTCTGAGCGTCCCTACGGCACCGCGTGTCAAAGGGATCGTGCGGGGATGACCGTTCTTCGTTTCCGGGATGTGAAGCGTCCGGCGATCAAGATCGATTTGTTCCCACCGAACTCTCGTTATCTCCCCCCGCCTCATGCCGGTCTCGACGGCAAACCGAATGAAGGGCTCGATGAGGTCGTTCCGACACTCCTCGCACGCGGCAACAAGTCGCTCGAACTCGCCCTCTTGAAGACGCCGGGTCCGAGGGCGCCCGGGGCTCGGTTTTTTGACGTCCTTTATTGGGTTGGTCGTCAACGGTATCGCCCACTCGCGGCGCGCGATATCGAACGCGTGTTGAAGGATGCCCAACTCGCGACGGATCGTGGAGCCGGAGACGGTGCGGGCGCGCCGGTCACGATATGCCGCGAAGGGAGCAGCCGACATCTCCGCAAGGGTGAGAACCGAAAAGGGCTGGCGGAGTAATCGGCTTACGACATAGTCTTCGACGGGCTGGCTGCGCTTGCGGGCGACAACTTCGTCCCTGTAGCGCCGCAAAATGTCGCCGACAGTGGTTGTTTCCAGCTCTCGGGTGTCAACCTGCACTCCGGCACGATCGGTCTCCGCGTCCTTCTGACGCCCCCAGGCGACCGCATCGGCTTTTTGGTTGAAGACTTTGCTGACGGGAGAATGGCCTTTCCGGCGCACGACCGCCTGCCATTTTCTGCCCCGTTTTCGTATCATCGCCATCGCAATCTCCGTGCTCGATGTGACGGAATTGTGACGGATCGACGTTTTTTCAATTTCAAGGAAATCAGAATCAAAACGGGAAGCCTTGATTTCCCAAGGCTTCCCGATGGTGGGCGCAGCTGGGATTGAACCAGCGACCCCTACGATGTCAACGTAGTGCTCTCCCGCTGAGCTATGCGCCCTATTTCCGTGACCGTCTCCGGCTCGCGGAATGCGCCTTTTAACCCCCTTGCGCGCAGTTGGCAAGCCTCCCTTGCCGCTTTTCCCAACCTTCCTTATTGTGCGCCCCATCATGACGAACACGGCAAACAAATCGACGGAGAACATCGCCCCTCGCGTGCGCCCTGCAGAGGCCCGCGACATTGCCTCCATCCAGGGCATCTATGCCCATCATGTTCGCCATGGCATGGCCTCGTTTGAGGAAATTCCACCCGACGTGGCGGAAATCGCGCGGCGCTGGAAAAAAGTAATCGAGCGCAGCCTTCCGTATCTGGTTGCTGAAAGCGACGGCCTCGTTGTCGGTTTCGCCTATGCCAACCTGTTCCGCGAACGCTCGGCCTATCGCTTCGCCCTTGAAAACTCTGTGTACGTAGCTCCGCGGCTGCACCGGCGCGGGATCGGCGGAATTCTTTTGAACGAACTCATCAAAAAATGTGAAGCCGCCGGTTATCGCCAGATGATCGCCGTCATCGGCGATTCCGCAAACACCGCCTCGATCGCGCTTCACAAGAAAATGGGCTTCGAAATGGCCGGGACGCTGCCCGGCGTGGGGTTCAAGTTCGACCGCTGGGTGGACAGCGTTTACATGCGCCGTCCGCTGGGCACAGGCGAAAACGCCACACCGAAAGAAATTGCGACACCCCACAAAAAATAAGGGCCGCCCGAAGGCGGCCCTGAGTTTTGGGAGGAAACGTCCAAGAAAGGCAGCAAATGAAAAACTATCGAAATCGACCGTCTTCCATGCGCTGCACACAATCATGTGATGCCTTTGCGAGCTACTTTCAATAGCAGTTCGAATTTTTTTTCAAAAGAATAATATCGGTTGCGCGCTTCTCCCGCCTTGGCGCAGGGAAAACCCGCCTTGGCGCAGGGAAAACATGGCACGCCCCTTGCTACGATGTGTTCGGGCAATGGAGACAGCACGGTGAAAATTTTTTGGATCAGGTTAGCGCTAGGGTTCGTGCCAGGGTTATTGGCGAGCCCACAGGTTGCCCATTCCGTTTCCGCTCAACACGTTGAAAACACTTCTGAAATTTGCGCCCAAGGGACCGCACGGGTGGAACGCGCAACGGGCATTCCCAGTGGCCTGCTGGGGGCGCTCTCATTGGCCGAAACCGGCCGTTGGAACCCCGACAGGCAGGAAAGTTTTGCCTGGCCCTGGACGGTTATGGCCGAAGGACGCGGACGCTATTTCGAAAGTAAGGATGAGGCTGTCGCCGAAGTTTACGCTTTATTGGATCTGGGCCTGACCAACATCGACGTTGGCTGTATGCAGATCAACCTTCACTATCATGGTGGCGCGTTCGCCGACATCGAACAGGCCATGGACCCCGCAGCCAATATCGCCTATGCGGGTCGCTATCTAAGCAATCTGTACAAGGCCGCAAAATCCTGGCCGACAGCTGCCGGGTATTACCACTCGATGACGCCGGATCGCGGGAACGCCTACAGGGAACGTGTAATGGCCCTGTGGGATGGGATGGAAAAAACGCCCGAGCGAATGGTGCGCGCCAATTCCCGCCGCAGCAAGGCCAAACCATTCCGCACCCGGGCGTTACCCCGCGCGCCTCTGGTTTCCATCGATATGGCGCGAACCGCCGAGTTGAACGCGCAATTCCGCTTATCTCGCCAAATCGAGGCAAAGGTCGACTTCGCGACCCAACGACGTCAGGATTTGGCCTTCTGGCGAGAATCCCGCGCCGCCGGTCAGGCGAAAAATCATCTTTCCCTCATGCGCAGGGTCAAGGCCGATTCTGACCGCCGTCGCGCACGCACCGGCAGCGCCCCGGACCTAAACCGCACCGCCCGTTTCGCCGCCAAACGCCACGATCAGCTGCGCCGCTGGCGGCTCTCAGCCAAGAAATCGGCCGACGCGTCCTGAGGGACCGGAGCCTCGGTTGCATTACGGGATTCCCCCTATATTCATGGTTTCCGGTGATCGCCTATAATCGTGACGCTGAGCACAACGAGAGGCACGAAATGGCCGGATCGTTTTCAAACTTCTTCGGCGGCGGCAAACCTAAACGCTCGGTTCCCAAGCCCCCGGACATCGCCCGCATTCGTCAAGCGCGCGAACCGACCGCAGGTTCGCGCGAGGCCCATATGGCGCATTTGCAGCAAGTGCAGCATTCGGTGGATGTGGCCATGACGCCGGAGCGCCGCGAACTGATCCGTCGCGCCATGGAAGTTCAACGCGCCAGAAGCAAAATCCTTGATGATTTGAACGACGAGAACAAACGCAAGCTCTACGCGCTGGCGATCAAAACTCTGCTGCGCGAGGACGCCGCGGACTAGTTGAAGCAGACGGGTTTTCGGCCGTTTTTCCCAACCTATGGGAAACGTGTTATACTCAAAGCCAATCATAGCAATAACTCGTGTCGCAACTGCGCACTATTTGGTCCGCTGTTCAGAAACGACGCGCGGATGGTTGTTTGGCGAATGGATTTTTAGAAACTACTTTTATTCAAGTGATATTTGAAAGAAGGGAGGAACGCTTTGAGTCGGCTTGTAGTCGTGTCGAATCGCGTCACCGTCGCATCGGATAAAAAGGCCCGGGCAGGGGGATTGGCCGTCGCCCTGCAGGACGCTCTACAACAAAATGGCGGCGTCTGGTTCGGATGGAGCGGTAAGGTCGGGCCGCGAACCTCGTCGGAACCCACCATTTCGACGTCGAATAAGGTCTCTTACGCAACCCTGGACCTCTCGCGAAAGCACCACGCCGAATACTACAATGGTTTTGCCAATCGGGCGTTGTGGCCGCTATTCCACTACCGCCTGGACCTCACTGCCTTCAGCCAGCAGCATTATTCAAGCTATCACGAGGTCAACAAGCTGTTCGCAAGCCATCTTTTGCCTCTTCTCAAGAAAGACGATCTTCTCTGGATACACGATTACCACTTGATTCCGCTGGGCGAGGAATTGCGCCGCGCCGGGATCGACAGGCCGATGGGGTTCTTCCTTCATATCCCCTTCCCGGCCATGGAGATTCTGACCGCACTGCCGTCGCATCGCGAGTTGGTGCAAGCGTTGTGCGCATACGATCTGGTCGGTTTTCATACTGAAAACGACCTGCGCGCCTTTCTAGACTACATTGTGCACGAGGCGGGCGGCGGGATTATGGGCAATCATCTGATCCACGCATTCGGTCGCACGCTCAGGGTCGAAATTTTCCCCATCGGCATCGACACCGAGGATTTCGAAAAACTGGGGGCTCGACCGGCGCGGTCCAACAAAGCCAAATATTTCCGCGACCATCCGCATGGCCGCACCTGGCTGATCGGCGTCGACCGGCTGGACTACAGCAAGGGATTGGTCGAACGCCTGCACGCCTTCGAGCGGCTTTTGGAAAAACACCCCAAATACCGTGGACAGGTGACGTTGGTGCAAATCGCGCCGCGCTCGCGTTCGGAAGTGCCCGAATATAAGGACATCCAGCGAATGCTTGCCACCGAGGCCGGCCAATTGAACGGTAAATTCGGCGATTTCGACTGGGTGCCGGTGAATTACCTGAACCGCAGTTTCAATCGGCAGGAACTGGTCGAATTCTATCGGGGCAGCCGTGTTGGGCTGATCACGCCGCTGCGCGATGGCATGAACCTGGTGGCCAAGGAATACGTGGCTTCCCAAGACCCCGAGGACCCCGGCGTTCTGGTGCTTTCGCGCTTTGCCGGGGCGGCGCGCGAGTTGGATGGGGCGGTTAAGGTCAACCCCTTCGACTTCGACGGCGTCGCCGATGCCATCCACCGCGCGCTGAGCATGGAGTTGGAGGAGCGCAAGGAACGTTGGGAATCAATGATGGAAGTTCTTCGCTCCAATACCTTGACGACGTGGCGCGACGCCTTTATTGCAGCCCTTGAACAAGCGCCATACGAATAGGTTCCCGGACGGTAAAGAAATTGAACACCCCTGCCCTGATCGCGGATATTGGCGGAACCAACGCACGATTTGCCCTGGCCATGGACGACGGCCGGGTGACGCAAACGCGAGTTTTGGCGTGCGCGGACTATGCTGACCCGGCTGCGGCGGCTCAGGCCTTCCTGGCCGACGTTCAACCGGAAATTCAGCCAACCATCGGAGCCTTTGGCGTCGCTTCGGCCGTTTCCGGGGATCGCATTGATTTAACCAACCACTGCTGGTCGTTTTCAACCAAAGACATGCGCGAGCGCATCGGCCTTGATCGCTTGCGGGTGATCAACGACGTCGAGGCGATGACCCTGTCGGTCCCACATCTGGGCGATACGGACATCGCGCACATCGGCTCCGGTGAGCCCGTTCCAGGCGCCCCCATCGCCGCCGTAGCCCCCGGCACCGGCCTTGGCGCGGCAGCGCTGATCCGCGACAGCGAGGGCAAGTGGATCGCCGTCGCCTCGGAAGCCGGACATGCGAGCGCAACGGCGGTAAGGGAACGCGAAGCGGCAATCATTGATGCCATTCGGCGACGCTTTGGAAACGTTTCGGTCGAGCGCGTGGTTTCGGGTCCGGGACTGGTGAACCTTTACGATGCCATTTGCGAAATCGACAATGCGCAGGTGGAAACGATCACCGAACCGGCAAAAATCGCCCATCGCGGCCGTTCGGGCGAGTGCCCCTGCTGCGTTGAAGCGTTGAAGATGTTTTCGGCCCTGTTCGGCACTTTCGCGGGCGATATGGCGTTGACCTTCTGCGCACGTGGAGGGGTTTTCATCGGCGGCGGCGTTGTGCTCAAACTCGGTGCCGGTTTCGATGGTGCTGCGTTTCGGCGCCGGTTCGAGGATAAAGGGCGGTTTTCCGACTATTTGCGGGCCATTCCAACGTACCTTATCACCCACGAGACACCAGCCCTCGTCGGCCTTGCCCACGCGGTTTAGCCACTCATAAATTTTTCGCGTATTTTCCTGATTTGGCTTGCGGGGAATCCCGCAGGCTTTTGCGTGAATCCCCCATCAAAAATCGTGGATTCCCGACTGCTTAAACGGCCGAATTTTAGGTATGGTCTTTGCATAGTAATTGGGTGGACTTCACGTCACGCAGCCAAGGAGAAGACCGATGCGGCATATCGTCGTATTTGACCCGGAGGCCATCGGCTGGGCCGTTGTGGATACCGAATCCGCCCATATGGTCGTCAGCTTCCACGAATCGCGTCAATCGGCAAAAGCGGCAGCGGCCAATGAAGAGCAATCCTGGCCCGCCCATCGCAGGACGGTGCACGCCCAAGTCGCGTAAAGGAAACGCCATCACACGGATGGCAGCCTTCCGGCATTCATGCTATCACCTGCCTGAACAAACAATATTGGCAGGATCGTCATGAATAGTACGCTTTTTTCCCCCCTAATAATGCGTGGGCTGACCCTTTCCAATCGGGTCGTGATCGCGCCCATGTGCACCTATTCGGCCGATGACGGCAACGCTAACGACTGGCACCTGATGCACATGGGGCAGTTTGCGGTATCGGGAACCGGCATGTTCATCACCGAGGCCACCGCGGTTTCGCCCGAGGGCCGTATCAGCGACAAATGCATCGGTCTCTATTCCGATGAAAACGAGGCCGCGCTGGTCCGCATCCCGGCGTTCGCCAAGTCTTTTGGCAACACCGCCATGTGCGTTCAACTGGCCCACGCCGGACGCAAGGGCGCTGTGCGCGGACCGGGAAGCGGTCTGCCGCCGGGACCACTGGGCGAGGAAGGCGGCTGGCCAACGCTGGCGCCCTCGGCCCTTGCCTTCGAGGAAAGCTGGCCAGTCCCCGCAGAACTTGACAAGAGCGGTATCGACGACATCGTCCAGGCTTTCGTTCAGGCCGCACAGCGGGCCGATCGCCTTGGATTTGATGCCATCGAACTTCACGGGGCGCACGGCTATCTGATGCACCAGTTCCTTTCGCCGCTCTCCAACACGCGCGACGATGACTATGGCGGATCACTGGAAAACCGCATGCGGTTTGTCTTCGAAGTGTTCGACGCGGTGCGGGCCGTGTGGCCTGCCGCCAAACCGTTGGGTATCCGCGTTTCCGCCACCGACTGGATTGACGGCGGCTGGGATGTGTCGGACACCATCGCGCTTGCCAAGGAACTGGAAAAACGCAAGTGCGACTTCTTCCACGTTTCTTCCGGCGGTATCGTGAACGACGCCGCCATTTCAGCGGGCCCCGGCTACCAGGTACCCTTCGCCCAGCAGGTTAAGGCTGAAATTGGCGACATGCCGGTCATCGCGGTTGGCCAGATTTCCAACGCAAGGCAGGCCGAAACCATTGTCAGCACGGGTCAGGCGGACATGGTCGCTCTGGGGCGGCCTATGCTGTTCAATCCGCACTGGACGTGGCAGGCCGCCGCCGAACTGGGAGCCGAAGCCCCGTACCCTTACCAGTATACGAGAAGCCATCCAAGCCTGTGGAGCAACCCGATTCCGCCCGGCAAACCGCCTGCGAACCGATAACGGACACAGAAGAATGCCCACGCAGGAGCGCGACCAATGGATCTTGCTGGCGATTCTGATCGCCGCAACGGCCTTGGGGCCGATGACGCTGAACATCTTCATTCCGTCGATGCCTGGACTGCAGGCGGATTTCGATGTGGTCTACGGCACGGCACAATTAACGCTGAGTTTCTATCTGGTGGGGTTGGCGGGCGCGCAGTTGGTTCACGGTCCACTTTCAGACCGATACGGGCGTCGTCCCGTGATGATTGGCGGGCTGGCGTTGCACTTTATTGGAACGTTGGCCTGTCTTGCGGCGCCGACCATCGGGTTGCTGATCGCGGGCCGTTTGGTGCAAGCCATCGGGGGCTGTGTCGGCATGGTGGTGGGGCGCGCCATCGTGCGCGACAGGTTTGATCGCGAACGCACCGCCAGCATGCTCGCCTACATCACCATGGCCATGGTCGTCGCCCCCATGGTGGCCCCCACCATTGGCGGTTTCCTGGATAATATTTACGGATGGCGGGCGAGCTTCATCTTCGTTCTGCTGAACTGTCTGATCGTGCTTGGCATTATTTGGAAATGGCTTCCCGAGACGTTGGCAGTCAAATCCACCGGCAACGCTTTTCTTTCGATCCCACGCGATTTCGCGCGCCTTCTGCGAAAATGGGAGTTTTGCGGATATTCGTTTCAGTTGAGCTTCAATTCGATCATTTTCCTGTCTTTCCTGAGCGGCGCGCCCTATGTGGTTAGTGAAATCCTGGGCCTGACGCCCGGCGACTACGGCCTCTATTTCATTCCCATCGTCGCCATCTATATGGTTGGAAATTTCGTTTCCGCCCGCGTTTCGCCCAAGGTCGGAATTGACCGCATGATCTCGCTGGGTTGCGTTTTCGTCGTCGGCGGCGCCGCAATAGGCCTAGCCATGGATTTGGCGGGCGTGGTCACGGTCTTTAGCCTGTTCGGTCCCATGGGAATTATCAGTATCGGCCACGCCTTTTCCTTTCCCAACGGCATGGCGGGTGCGGTCAGCGTCGATCCCAAAATGGCCGGAGCGGCCGCTGGGCTTTCCGGATTTCTGCAAATGGCGTTGGGCGCAGTCGCGTCCTTTGTCGTCGGATCAATGATGGCGGACAGCCCGCGCCCCCTGGTCATCGCCATGTTCATCGGCGCCGTATTGGCCACAGCCGCCCACTTCATCGGCCTTGCCAAAAAGAATTCCGAAGGTGCAAAATCCTCTGAGAAGTAATTGGGGCAGGAGCCATGCGAAAACGGTTCTTTTTGGGATTATTTTTGGTCGTCGTGCTGATCTGGGGCCCCATGTGGGCATGGAGCCACTATGACCTGACCGGCTCCCTGTGGAAGCCGGTCATGCCGTTATCATTGATCGCAGGCATTGCGCTTGGCGGCTACCTGCTGTGGGGCATCGTCTGGCGCGCCCTTCTGGGACCGGATGACGATTAAGGCAGATTGCCCGGATCGGCCTTCAATTCACCCCGCTCAACCTTTTTCACCAGATCCGTAATGATCACGTTGGCAGGCGCGGGAATGCCGATCCTTTCGCCATGTCCCGCGACGAAACCATTGATGAAATCAATCTCGGTTCGCCGACCTTTAAGAATATCCTGACCCATGGACGGAAGCTGCGCGTCGCTGCGGCCGCTTGTTTTTAGTTCGTGCGCAATGATGTCCTCGATCTCTTTGAGGGCCGCAGCGTCATCTTCGGAAGCCAGCGCCAGACTTTCGGCGTTATACGTGGCGACCTTGTCAAAATCATAGCCCAGCGCCTTGCCGATGCGCACCGCCTCACCGCCCAGGCGGATCGAAAATCGGCGCGCGGTTTCATTGGCGTCACGTCCATTTCCACCCAGACCCGTAGCCGCCGAAACGCCGTTACGAATAACGTTGACGCATAACTTCGACCATCGCGTTCCCCAAAGGTTGGTGGTGGTCAGACAGCCGTCGATGGCGTCGATCATTTCGGCGAGTTCCTCAAGCCGTTTGGTGATGCGGCCATGCACTTCGCCCACATAAAACGTGTTGCTGCCCGCACCCACGAATGGCGAGGTGCGGCGAACGTCGCCGGCGGCCACCAGATCGGCGGAAACGCGGGAGACAATGCAGCCGACCGCTCGTCCCCAACCAACGAGCTTGGCGATACGTTCGTCATTGATGCAGTTTTGCAGTGAAACCACGTAGCCATCGGGCGCCAGATAAGGCGCGATCAACATGGTCGCCCACTCGGTATCGTAGGATTTGACCGAGATAAACGCGATATCGACGGGTTTCATTTTTGACAGGCTCTGGACCTCGGTCAGATGCATCGTTTTGGCGTCGACCACATAATCCTCTTCCGGCGAAAGTCCCTTGATCTTCAGACCGTTCTTGCTGATTTCGTCGATATGTTCGGGCCACGGATCGATCAGCGTTACATCGTGACCCTGACGCGCCAGCAGCCCGCCCACATATCCACCGACGGCGCCCGCGCCGACGACTGCAATAACCTTGCCCATTTTATTCCTCCCTATTCGACGTTTTGCACGCCCTCACCGGCCAAGAATTCCTTGACCCATTGCGGCTTGGTGTCTCCCGCCGCGATTGCTTTTTCGATGATCGCCTCTTTGGCCTGAACGCCCTTGATATCGGCAACGGCGGAGGCGAACCGATCTTGCGGCAAGACGACGATTCCGTCGCGGTCCCCAATCACGATGTCGCCCGAGCGGACCGTCAGGCCGCCGATGGAAATTTCGCCGCCGATCTCGCCGGGGCCGAATTTTTGCGGTGAATTGGGGGTCAGTCCGCGCGCGTAAATCGGAAGGCCTACCTGTTCCAGCCCTTCCACATCGCGCACCATGCCGTCGGTGATCGCGGCGCTCGCCCCGGCGTTTTTGTACATGCCTGTGGTCAAGTCGCCGATGACAGCCGAACCCGTCCAGCCGCCACACGCAATCACCACCACGTCGCCGGGTTGGATAACGTCAAGAGCGGCCCAACATGCCAGATTATCGTCGGGAACGGATTTTATGGTTAGCGCCGAACCGACGAAGGCCGCGCTATGGAACATCGGGCGAATGCCGAAATCCATTGCCCCGCGGCGCCCCTGAATGTCAGCGAAGTATCCGCTCGGATATCCGCATAACGCCTTCACCAACTCGGGATCGGCCCGATTGAAGCCTCGATGGATCGTCAACGCCGATGTTTCGGCCATTTGTTTGCCTCCCGCCTTGCGTACCGTCAACAATATTGTTGACATTTTATGGGGCTCTCGGCAAGCGCTTATCGCGCCCCTTGTTTTCTCGTTTGTCCCGTGCCAAAGTTGCGTAATCGAACAATTCGAAACTAGAATGAAAAACAAGCGTTCGGTATCAATATGCGCGGGCCAAAAAATACCGGCCCGAGTCTGGGAAACGCAGGCCGCAAGGCCTGCCACGAGTTTTTACAGGGAGTGGCTTTATGATCGATAAATCGATGTTCGGCCGGTACGCCCTATCCGGGGCGGTCGGTACTGCGGCTATGGCTCTGTTTCTTGGTGCCTTGGCGCCGGCGGGCGCGGCGGAATGCAAAAACCGCGGTAATCTTGATGTGCGCTACTGCGACGCCGACGGCGATCTGGTCGCCGACGCGCCGACCGACCCCAAGGATTGGCTTGATCCAAGCACGTTGATTTTCTCGTACACCCCGGTCGAAGACCCGTCGGTTTACGAGAACGTCTTCACCGAGTTTATGGAATACCTGGAGGAAAAAACCGGCAAGAACGTTCGCTGGTATGGCGCCGAAGCCTATGCCGCCCAGGTCGAAGCCATGCGTTCGGGCCGTCTACATATTGCCGGTATTTCCACCGGACCGACGGTTTTCGGCGTCAATCTGGCTGGCTACGTTCCGGGCGCCATTATGTGCAGGGGCGATGGCACCTTCGGTTACAGATTGCAGCTGATCACCCACAAAGACACCGACATCATGAAGGTTAAGGACATCGCCGGGCGTAAGGTCGCCCATGTGACGCCGTCGTCCAACTCGGGCAATCAGGCGCCGCGCGCGTTGTTCAAGGACATGGGCGTGACCCCCGACAAAGATTACAAGGTGATCTATTCGGGCAAGCACGACAATTCGATCATGGGCGTCGCCAACAAGGATTATGATGCCGCACCCATCGCTTCCAGCGTTTTGGACCGAATGGTCCAGAAGGGCGTCGTCAAAATGGAGGATCTGAGGGTCATCTGGGAATCCCAATTCTTCCCAACCACCTCCTATGGCGTGGCCCATAATCTGAAACCCGAACTTCAGAAAAAAATCCAAGACGCTTTCCTGTCGTTCGACTGGAAAGGTACGGGGCTTGATAAGGAATTCGGCAAACGATCCGACAGATTCTGCGCCATCACCTTTAAAGAGCATTGGCGTCCGATTCGCGTGATCCAGGAAGAAAACGGCGTCGTCTATTCGCAGGATAGTTTGCGTGCCGAAGACGAAAAAGCCCGCAAGAAGCGCGAAGCCAAGAAAAAGAAAAAGAAAAAGAAAAAATAGCACCATAATCTTCGTCCGAACGACAGAAGCCCGTGGCCGTCTTTGGCGGTCACGGGTCTTCCCCGGGCCATAAGGCAAAAAGCCGACATGCTTCAAATCACCGATTTAAAGAAAATTTATTCGACGGGCACAGCCGCCTTGAACGGCGTTAGCCTGACCGTCGACGAGCCCAAGATCATCGCCATTATCGGCCCATCGGGCGCGGGTAAGAGTACGCTGATCCGCTGCATCAACCGTCTGGTCGAGCCCACTGCGGGCAAGATCATGCTGGATGATCTTGATATCGCGTCCCTTGGCCGCCACGACTTGCGCAAGGCGCGGCGACGCATGGGGATGATCTTTCAGGAGTACAATCTGGTCGAACGCCTGACGGTCATGGAAAACGTGCTGTCGGGCAGGCTGGGGTACGTCAGTTTCTGGCAGGCCTACCGCCGCAAATATCCGCCCACCGACATCTCCGCAGCCTACGAGTTGCTGGATCGGGTCGGACTGACCGGCTATCAGGACACAAGGGCCGACAGTCTTTCCGGCGGACAGCGCCAGCGTGTGGGCATTGCGCGGGCCTTGATGCAAAAACCCGATCTGCTTTTGGTTGATGAACCGACCGCCAGCCTGGACCCGAAAACCTCGCGTCAGATCATGCGCCTTCTGGTCGAACTGGCCCACGAGTTTGGAACGCCTGCTCTGGTCAACATTCACGATGTCGGTCTGGCTCAAACGTTTGCCGATCGCATCGTCGGCCTGGCGGCGGGCGAAATTGTTTTCGACGGAACGGCCAACGACGTCACCGCCCAGGTCTTGACCGACATTTACGGCGAAGAAGACTGGAGCACGACCATCCGCAAGGTCGATGAAGAAGACGAAAACGGCGACGAGGAAGAACAAGAAATCCTGCCGGACGTGAAAAAACCGGCAGAAGAGATCTCGCTGGGGGTCGCCGATGGCGACTGAAGCGACGCAATCCGCACCGGGCGCGCGTACCAAGTGGCGCCCGCCGTCGATGATCGAGAACCCGGTTGTTCGCATTGGGTTGGCGGTTCTGGCGGTGCTTTATGTCCTGTGGTCGGTTGGCTCCCTCGAAGTCGACTGGGGGCGGGTACAGAGCGGTTTCCCGCGCGCGGGCGATATGTTCGCTCGCATGGTTCCGCCCGACTTTTCGCGCTGGTCGCTTTTGCTCAAGGGGCTTTTGGAAAGCGTTCAGATGGCGCTAGCCGCCAGCTTCTTCGGCATGATCCTGGCCATCCCGCTGGGCCTGTGCGCGGCGATCAATCTGGTTCCCAAACCCATTTATCTGGTGGCCCGTGCGATAATCGTGCTTTCGCGCACCTTCCACGAAGTCATCGTCGCTATTCTTTTCGTCAAGATTTTCGGGTTTGGCCCGCTGGCCGGTGTGCTGACTTTGATTGTCGCCAGCGTCAGTTTCATTTCGAAAATGCTGGCCGAGGACATCGAAAACATGCCGCCCGGAAAACTGGAAGCCATCCGGGCGTCGGGAGCCAGTTTCCCCAAATTGCTGGTCTATTGCATCTCGCCACAAGCGTTGCCGCGCTATCTGGGCGTTTCCATCTATCGGCTGGACGCCAACATCCGCCACTCAACGGTGGTCGGCATCGTGGGTGCGGGCGGCATCGGTCAGGTGCTGGCGGCGTCGTTCAGCCGCTACGACTACGATTTTTCCTTGGCCATTCTGCTGACCATCATCTTCCTGGTGTTCCTAGGTGAGATATTCTCGAACTGGGTACGGGGGCGCCTGAGATGACCTTGCAGGAGCACGCCAAACGTTACCCCGAGGTCTGGAGCAGGTTCACCCCGCAGCAGACGCTCAAGCGCTATGCGCTGTACCTGACGGCGGTGTTTATTGCCGTGTGGGCGGTGGATAATCTGGAAATTCCGTGGGAGTATTTTCTGGACGCCCATATACAGTTCGCCGATCTGGCAACCCGCATGTGGCCGCCGGACATGGATTTCCTCGATATCCTTGTCGGCCCGCTGATCGAAACCATTCACATCGCCACATTGGGTACCATCGTCACCATCGGACTGGCTTTCCCGGTAGCTTTCCTGGCGGCCCGCAACACCACGTTCAATTCCGTCACCTGGTTTATCGGACGCTTCATTCTGGTTGCCTCGCGTTCGGTCAACACGGTGGTTTGGGCGCTCCTGTTCGTGGCTATTTTCGGCCCCGGACCGGTGGCCGGAATTTGGGCCATTGCATTCCGATCCATCGGCTTCATGGGCAAACTTGTCGCCGAAGCCATCGAGGAAATAGATGAAGGCGCGGTTGAAGCCATCGAAGCGACGGGGGCGTCACGCCTTCAGGTGCTGTGGATCGGTATTCTGCCGCAGGTTCTGCCGGTGATTTACGGAACCACTGTTTACCGCTGGGACATCAACATCCGCGAGTCCACGGTTTTGGGCTTCGTCGGCGGTGGCGGTATCGGCATCTTGCTGTATTCGTCGATCAACCAGTTCCAATGGCAGGAAGTCGGCCTGATGCTGGTTAGCGTCTTCGGCGTGGTTGTCGTTAGTGAACTGATTTCCGCTGCGGTAAGGCAGAGAATTTCTTAGGTGTTGGCAAGGCGCTTGCCGGTGTCTTGGTCAAATACATGGATGTGTTCGGGGGTTACCCGCACGGCGATTTCACCGCCTGTTTTGGCGTCGCGATAGCCCGGCAGGCGTACCGTAAGATCGGCGTCGTCTTTACCGAATTTGCCGTGAATAATGGTGTCGGCCCCTAATTCCTCGATGACGTCAACGGAAACGCGCGCGTCGGCGGAACCGTCGTCAGCCAGTTCGAAATGTTCGGGCCGGACCCCGACGGTCACGGTTTGGCCGCCATGCGCGGACGCGCCACCGTTGGAAATCGGCAGCGTCCCGCCACCGGTCAGTTCGATGGCCGCGCCGCCTTCGCCAATACGCCCTTCAAGAAAGTTCATGGCGGGCGATCCGATGAAACCGGCGACAAAAACGCTGGCCGGTGTGTCGTACAGCTCCAGCGGAGAGCCCAACTGTTCGACAATGCCGTCGCTCAGCACCATCAACCGGTCGCCCAACGTCATGGCTTCGACCTGGTCGTGGGTGACGTAGACGCTGGTGATATTCAGGCGCTGTTGCAGCTTTTTGATTTCCAGGCGCATTTGAACGCGCAGTTTGGCATCCAGATTGGAAAGCGGTTCGTCGAATAAAAAGACAGCCGGTTCGCGAACGATGGCGCGGCCCATGGCAACGCGCTGGCGCTGGCCGCCGGAAAGCTGGCGCGGTTTGCGCAAAAGATAATCACCAAGTTCCAGAATTTCGGCAGCCTTGTTCACGCGCTCGTCAATCTCGGTCTTGCTCATGCCCCTGATTTTCAGGCCATAAGCCATGTTGTTGTAGACCGTCATATGCGGATACAGCGCGTAATTCTGGAAGACCATAGCGATATCGCGTTCCGCCGGTTCCAGGTTGTTGACCACCTTGTCGCCAATGCTGATTTCGCCCGCTGAAATTTGTTCAAGTCCGGCAATCATGCGCAACACGGTCGATTTGCCGCAGCCACTTGGCCCGACCACGACAATCAGTTCGCCGTGGGCAATGTCGCAATCGACGCCGTGGATGACTTCGAGGTCACCGTAGGATTTGCGCACGTCGCGTAGTTTTACTTCGGCCATGAATTTTTCCTACTTCTCGGTCTCGGTCATACCCTGGACGAACATTTTTTGCATAAAGACGACCACGGCTACCGGCGGAACCATCGCCAGCATGGTCGTGGCCATGATGATCTGCCATTCGGCCTGTGAGTCACCCACCGCCAGCATGCGGTTGATGCCGATCAGGATGGTGTACATGCTTTCGTCCGTAGTGATCAAAAGCGGCCACAGATACTGGTTCCATCCGTAAATAAACAAAATCACGAACAACGCCGCGATGTTGGTGCGCGACATGGGGAACAGGATGTCCTTGAAAAACCGCATCGGCCCCGCGCCGTCCACACGCGCGGCTTCCGAAAGTTCGTCGGGCACGGTCATGAAGAACTGGCGAAACAGGAAGGTCGCCGTGGCTGACGCGATCAGGGGGATGGTCAGGCCCGCGTAATTGTCCAGCATGCCCAAATCCGACACCACCTTGTAGGTGGGCAGAATACGCACCTCGACCGGCAGCATCAGGGTGATAAAAATCATCCAGAAAAAGAACATGCGGAAACGGAACTTGAAATAAACAATGGCGAAGGCCGCCAGCATCGAGATGGTGATTTTGCCAAACGTTATGCCCAAGGCCATGATCAGGCTGTTGAACATCATCTGCCAGACGGGGGCGCCAACGGCCTTGGCCCCCTGGGTCAGCGCTTTGTAATAATTCTCGAAGAATTCGGTGCCCGGAAGCAATGGCGTTGGTGGGATCAGAAGCGTTTCCAATTCGTGCGTCGAAGCGACGAAAGCGACCCAGATGGGAAAGGCGAGGATGCCCACACCCAAAATCAGGACCACATGGGTCAGTATTAATAGCCAGCCACGGTTCTCGACCATTAGTAGTGGACCTTCCGTTCGATATAGCGGAACTGCACCACGGTCAGCGAAATAACGATGACCATCAGAACCACCGACTGGGCCGCCGAGCCGCCCAGATCCAAGCCCAGGAACCCATCGCTGAACACCTTGTAGACCATGATATTGGTCGCCGCTGCCGGTCCGCCTTCGGTGACCTGATGGATGATGCCGAAGGTATCGAAGAACGCGTAGACGATGTTCATTACCAACAAGAAGAAGGTGGTCGGCGTCAACAGCGGGAAAACAATAGTCCAGAAACGCCGCGCCGGTTTTGCCCCGTCAATGGCGGCAGCCTCGATCAGGGATTTGGGAATTGCCTGCATACCGGCCAGGAAGAACAAGAAATTGTAGCTGATTTGCCGCCACGCCGCAGCGACGATAACCAAACTCATGGCCTGCGGTCCGTTCAGCGCGTGGTTCCAGTCGTACCCCAGGCTGCGCAGCGAAAAAACCACCAGGCCCAGATTCGGATTGAACATAAACAGGAACAAAACACCAGCAACCGCCGGGGCCACGGCATAGGGCCAGATCAACAGGGTTCTATAGGTGGTCGCCCCTTTAATGACGCGATCAGCCTGAACTGCCAGATAAAGCGCACAAGCCAGCGCCGCAATGGCAACAGAAAAGCTGAAAACCGCCGTCACCTTAGCCGAATTCAAATAGTCGGGGTCTTCAAACAGATCAACAAAATTTTCAAACCAAACGAATTGCGTACTTATGCCGAACGGATCTTCGATCAGCATTGATTGAAACAGCGCCTGCGAGGCGGGCCAGATGAAAAAGACAAGGGTGACGATTATCTGCGGAGCAATCAGCAGATAGGGCAGAACCTTGTTATTAAAAACGACCCGTTTTTCCATTTTGGCGTCCTAAGGGGCGGACGGGGACCGCCGACAACAATCGTCGCCGGTCCCCAATCCAATTAGCCGTTATTGGGTCTTTTCGAACTTGCGCAACGCCACATTGCCGCGCTTAACCGCGTTGTCAAGGCCCTGCTTGGCCGTCTTCTTACCCGCAAAAATGGCTTCGAGTTCTTCGTAGATGAAGCCCCGAACCGTATTGAAGCTACCGAAACGAAGGCCCTTGGAATTGGCCGTCGGCTTCTTCGAGCTCATTTGCAGGATCGGAATATCGCGGCCCGGGAAGTCCTTGTAGTACTTGACCCCCTTCATCAGATCATAGGCCGCCGTTGTGATCGGCACGTAACCCGTATAGGCGTGCCAATAAGCCTGGACCATGGGCAGCGACAGGAAGTTGAAGAACTTGGCGACGCCCTTGTTTTCGGCTGCGCTGTGACCACCCAGGACCCACAAGCTGGCTCCGCCGATAATGGTGTTTTGCGGCGCACCCTTCTGATCGGGCCAGTAGGGAAGGTTGCCGACGCCGAATTCAAACTTGGCACCCGCTTTGAAGCTGCCGTATCCGGCTGAACTTTCCGTATACATCGGGCATTCGCCGCCGATGAACTTGGGATTGCCCAGGTTACGACGACCGCCGTAAACGAAGATGCCTTCCTTCTGCCAGTCGGCCAGTTGCTGAATGTGTTTCACGTGCAGCGGGCTGTTGAACGTGAACTCGGTATCAACACCGGCAAAGCCGTTTTCCTTGGTACCGAAAGGCACGTCATGCCAGGCGCTGAAGTTTTCCAGGTGAATCCAGGAAATCCAGGCCGTGCTGAAACCGCACTTGTAACCGGCGGCAATCAGTTTCTTGCCGGCGGCCGCAACTTCGGGCCACGTTTTCGGCGGGTTATTCACATCCAGACCGGCCTTCTTGAAGGCTTCCTTGTTGTACCAGAACACCGGCGTCGATGAATTGAACGGAACCGACAGCATCTTGCCGTCCGTCGTCGTGTAGTAACCGGTCACAGCCGAAATATAGTCATTGGCGTTAAACGCCTGACCGGTATCGGCCATAAGTTTGTAGACCGGAACAACGGCGCCCTTGGCGCCCATCATGGTGGCCGTGCCAACCTCGAACACCTGCAGGATGTGCGGCGGTTTCTTGGCGCGGTAGGCGGCGATGCCCGCCGTCATGGTTTCGCTGTAGTTCCCCTTGTAGCTGGGAACAACCTTGTATTCGCTTTGGGATTTGTTGAAGTTGAGCGCAATGTCGTTAACGCGCTCGCCCAGCGCGCCACCCATGGCGTGCCACCATTGAATTTCGGTCGCCGCGCTCGCACTGCCTACAACACCCCCAACCATGGCAGCAACGGCAACGGAAATAGCGGTATGTTTAAACTTCATAGCCTCCTCCATTCCTGTGTAAACACGTAATCCCGAAACCGAACCTTCGATCCGGAATTCAGTCTTTGGGCATTTCAAAACAGAGTTTCGCCGCCTTCGTTCCGTTTTGGGACGGCTGTATCGTTAATCAGGTTTGCGTCTGACTTCGTACACGTCCGACGGCATCAAGCCAGCCGGCATAAAGCCGATTACGATCGGCCTCCTTCATATTCGGTTCGCACAGGCGGTCGCGCCGCCAACGCACCGAAATATCCCTGAGAGAACTGTACAGTCCGACATTGAGCCCCGCCAAAAAGGCGGCCCCCACGGCGGTAGTTTCGATTACGGTGGGTCGTTCCACCGGAATTCCAAGAATGTCCGACAGGTATTGAATAACCCAATCGTTGGCGACCATGCCGCCGTCGACGCGCAGGGCCTTGGGCTCGGCGGCACCGTCGTCCTGCATGGCAGCCATCAAATCGCGGGTCTGATAACAGACCGATTCCAACGTTGCGCGCACGATATGGGGAATACCGGAATCCCGTGTCAGGCCCAAAATTGCACCGCGCGCGTCGGGGTCCCAATAGGGCGCACCAAGACCGACGAAGGCCGGAACCAGATATACACCGCCGGAATTCTCGACGCTTCGCGCAATGGCCTCGGAATCGGGCGCGCTGGCAATCACGCGCAATCCGTCGCGCAGCCACTGCACGGCGGCTCCGGCCACAAAGATGCTGCCTTCGATGGCATAGGTCGGCTTTCCGTCCAGCCGATAGGCCAGCGTCGTCAGCAACCGGTTTTTAGACTCGACGGCCTTCTCGCCGGTGTTCAGCACCGCGAAACAACCGGTGCCGTAGGTGCTTTTGATCATGCCCGGTTCGAAGCACGCCTGCCCCACCGTCGCCGCATGCTGATCGCCCGCCATGCCGCCGATGGCAATCTCGCCGCCGAAAAGCGAGGCTTCCGTGTGCCCGAAGTCGGCGGCGTTATCGCGCACTTCGGGAAAAAGCGCGCGTGGGATGCGCAGCATGTCCAGAAGTTCGTCATCCCAGTCCTGAGTGTGGATGTTGAAGGCCATGGTGCGCGACGCGTTGGTGGCGTCGGTCGCATGAACCTTGCCGCCGGTCAGCCGCCACAGCAAAAAGCAATCGATGGTGCCAAAGGCAAGATCGCCCCGCTCGGCGGCCTCGCGCGCACCGGACACGTTATCAAGCAGCCACGTGATTTTGGTGCCGGAAAAATAAGGATCAATGACCAGACCGGTCTTGCGCCGCACCATGTTTTCATGACCGGCGGCGCTCAACTCGCGGCAGAATTCAGCCGTGCGGCGATCCTGCCAGACGATTGCGTTATGGATGGGTCGACCGGTCTTGCGGTCCCAAATGACGACGGTTTCGCGCTGATTGGTGATGCCGATGGCGGCAACTTCGGCGGCGCTGATGCCCTTTTCGGTCATTACCTCGCGGCAGACGGCAACAGTCGCCGACCAGATTTCCTCGGGCGCGTGTTCGACCCAGCCATCATGGGGAAATATCTGCGGCAATTCGATTTGCGCGGAAGCCTGCGCGGAACACTCGGCATCAAACAGGATAGCGCGTGTGCTCGTTGTTCCCTGATCGATGGCAAGGATGCAGGCTTTGTCGGTCACGTCACACAACCTCCCCAGGTTTTCGCGTTGCGCATGCCGGATATCGATGATGTTGGCGAACCCTTCCTCTGTCAAGGAGGTTGTTTTCGATATCGAAAATCAATTGTTTTCGTTTTCGAAATTTGGACCCTCGCCGGGAATATGATAGAGAGGTCGCGGAGGTCGATATTTATGCTGAAACCCAACCCGCGTCAGGAAAAGGTCCTGGAGCTCGTTCAAAGACAGGGTTACGTGAGCGTGGAAGCGTTATCGCAACGCTTTGGCGTAACGCCGCAAACCGTGCGCCGCGACATCAATCAGCTTAGCGACATGGGGTTGGTCGAGCGCCACCACGGCGGCGCAGGTGTAACGTCCAGCGTGCAGAACGTCGCCTATTCGACGCGTCAGGTCCTTTGTCTGGATGAAAAGCGCCGAATCGCGACCATTTTGGCCGAACACATTCCGGATCACGCATCGTTATTTATCAATATCGGCACGACCACGGAAGAGGCGGCCAAGGCCCTCCTAAATCGCAACGGCTTGCGGATCATCACCAATAACCTCAACGTCGCCGGCATCATGTGCTCGAACCCCGATTTCGAGGTGATCGTCGCGGGCGGGGTGGTGCGCAGCCGCGATAAGGGCATCATTGGCGAACCCACCATCGATTTGATTTCGCAGTTCAAGGTCGACGTGGGCATCATCGGCATCAGCGGTATCGATTCCGACGGCATTCTGCTGGACTTCGACTACCGCGAAGTCCGGGTCGCCCAGGCCATTATCGAGAATTCACGCCGCGTATTCCTGGTCGCCGACCACACCAAATTCGGGCGCAACGCCATGGTCCGGCTGGGTCAGATCGATCAGGTTTCGGCGCTGTTCACCGACCGCTCCCCGCCGGCGCCAATCCGCGACCTTTTGGAAAAACACAGCGTCGAGATATTCGTGGCACCCTGATTACGACATATCGCGGGTGGCGACGATGTCAGCGCCGGTGCCTGCAATGTCGCCGATGATGACGTCGCCGACGGATACAGGCGCGTCGACCGACACGCCTTGAAGAAGACGGCAAACTTCCGCAACCAGTTGCTTGGGAACTTCATCGCTGGTTTTGACCGGCAGGCGGGCCAAGGCCGCACCGTCGATGCGAACCGTGGTGGTGACCATGCGGCGCGGGTCAACATGTTCCTGTCGTCCGTACCGGTCTCCCTTTTTGCACGACCATCCGCGCACCTCGACGATTTCGTCGGTCTTAACGTCCTGTTCCACCTCTAGCCGGCAGCCCAGCGGGCAACCAATGCACAGGTAGTTGGATGTATTTTCCGGAACCATTTCGCCGTCGTCCTTTAATCGCGGGGAACCACGTCGACGCTTAACGCGTCACCGTGGAATTTTTGCAAAAACTTGGGTTGAACCTTGAGCGTCACCATTTCGGCGGGGAACACGTAGGACAGCTTTTTTTCCAACACGTCGCCGAAGCGGATCGAGCATTTCTCCAGCGGTTTGCGCACACGGAAATAAACCGTATGCGGTCGGTCGGTGGATATGGTGTGAGGCACGCAATAAGCCACGTTTTCGCCCGGCGACAATCGGATGTTATCAACCGGAGGATGATCGCCGGTGACGTATTCGCCAGCACCGCGACCGGCCAGCAACGATTCCTGACTGACAAAATCCACCAGATCGTGGATATGAACCACATTGCCGCCCGCGAACACCCCGTCCATGGACGTTTCCATGCCGCTGGTGACGATGGGGCCACCGGTCACCGGGTCCATTCGCAAATTCAATTGCCGCGAAAGTTCGTTCTCGGGGATCAGACCGATGGACAGCAACAAGGTGTCGCATTCCACATCCCACGCCTTTTCGCGGATCGGCTGGAAGTTTTCATCGACGGGGGCCACGCTTACCATCTCGACCCGATCGCGCCCATGAATCTGGGCCACCGTGGTTGATAGATGAAGCGGGATATCGAAGTCGTGTAGGCATTGAACGACATTGCGGCTAAGCCCGTTGGCGTGGGGCATTATCTCGAAAACACCCATCACCTCGACCCCTTCCAGGGTAAGACGCCGCGCCATGATCAGACCGATATCGCCGGACCCCAGAATGGCCACTTTGCGCCCCGGTAAAAGCCCGTGCATGTTGACCAGCTTTTGGGCCAGCCCGGCCGTCATGACGCCTGCGGGACGCCCCCCCGGAATTCGGATGGCACCGCGCGTCCGTTCGCGCGCACCCATGGCCATGATCATGGACTTGGCCTCGATCACCTGGATTCCGTCCTGCCCGGTCATCAATTTCAGGCGTTTATCGCGATCAATATCGGCAACGAAGGTGTCGGTCAGAACATGGATATCCTTCTCCAACACCTGTTCAAGGTAACGCTGGGCGTATTCGGGGCCGGTCAGTTCCTCCTTGAAATGATGCAGCCCGAAGCCCGAGTGGATACACTGCCAAAGAATGCCTCCGGCTTCCGCCTCGCGATCCACAATGAGGATTTTCTCGGCCCCCTTTTCACGCGCACCCAAGGCTGCGGCCAGTCCCGCCGGACCGCCACCTGCGATGACCACGTCATAAAGCGGCTCGATATGTTTGCGCTTGCGCGTAATCACGACCCACCTCCGTCCTCGCGCGGGATCGCCACCCACGATCCGCCGCCGCGTTTGGTGATATCGGTGATCGGCACGTCCAGTTCCTGAGCCAGAAGCTCCATGCAGCGCCAAGTGCAAAATCCGCCCTGACAGCGCCCCATTCCGGCCCGGGTGCGAAACTTGATGCCGTCCAGCGTATGGGCGCCGCGATGAATGGAATCGACCGTTTCCTTTTCGCTGACATGCTCGCAACGGCAGACGATATGGCCGTAGCGCTTGTCTTCCCTGGCCAGCCTGATCTGTTCCTGGACAGGCAGCGTGGCGAAGCGAACGGGAAGCGGTATCGCCGGATCGAATTGATCGTCCTCGTCCAGACGCAGGCCTTCGTCGGCCAGGATATCCGCCACCATCTCGGCAATGGCGGGGGCGGCCGTCAGTCCCGGCGACTGAATTCCGGCAACGTTAATAAAGCCTCTGGCTGGCGTCGTCCCGATAATGAAATCATCCCCGTCGGCGACTGCGCGAAGTCCTGCGAATTCGGCGATGCAGTCGCGTTCGCTGATGCCGGGAACCACGTTCTGGACACTGGCGAACACTTCGTCCGATCCGGCCAGAGATGTGGTGATATCTTCCCGGTCCTCGGTTTCAACCGCGGTCGGTCCGACCATCAGCGTCCCGTCGAATGTGGGGATGACCAATATGCCCTTGGAAGTCGGCGTCGGCACCGGGAAAATGATTTTCTTGACCAAGCCCTTGAGGCGCTTGTCCAGCAGGTATTCCTCGCCCTTGCGCGGATGAATGCGAAAAGTTCCGACCCCGGCCATCTCGGCCACCCTGTCGGCGAAAATCCCGGCGGCATTGATGACGAAGCGCGAAGCGATCTCGCGATTAGGACCGCGCACAATCCATCCGTCATCATCGCGCGAGAGGCTTTCGACCGGAAAATCGACGGCTATTTCGACACCGTTTTGGCGCGCGCTTTCAATCAGGGCAAAGCAGGCTTCGTAGGGATTAACAACACCCGCCGTCGGCGCATAAAGTGCGGCCAGAATATCATGGGTAAGCGCCGGCTCTTCGGCACGAATTCGTTCGGGCTCCCATATCTCCAGGCCCGGAACGCCCTTTTCACCACCCTGCTTCAAAAGATGGCTCAGGGTTTTGCGTTGGTCCTCGGTAAAGGCAATCGTCAATTCGCCAATGCGCTCGAACCCGAAGCCAAGCTGTTCGCACAGGGTATCCCATTTTTGGTTGCCCACCCACTCAAGGTTTCCCTTGAGCATACCGGTCGAACTGTGGTGGCCTGCGTGAATGATGCCACTGTTGGATTTGCTGGTGCCGAATCCAACTTCGCATTCCTTTTCAAGAAGGATTACGCGCAGGCGAAAACGGGCCAGTTCGCGCGCAATGGCGCAGCCAATGACCCCTCCCCCGATAATTGATACGTCGTATTGCATTAAGTCCGCCTGGAAATGTGCGAAAACGATCATATATTTTCTAAAACGAAAACGCTAGAAAGTTATATGGCTCAACCTCACATCTTTGACATCCTTGTCATCGGCGGCGGCATTAACGGAGCGGGTATCGCCTGTGACGCCGCCGGACGCGGTCTCTCGGTCATCCTTTGCGAGCAAAACGACCTGGCCAGCGCAACGTCGTCGGCCAGCAGCAAGCTGATCCACGGCGGCCTGCGCTATCTTGAATACGGTGAGTTCCGTCTGGTTCGCGAGGCTCTGCTGGAACGCGAGGTCTTGCTGGCCAAGGCGCCCCACATCATTCGGCCCATGCGCTTCGTGCTGCCGCACCAGCATACGGCGCGCCCGGCCTGGCTGATCCGCACCGGGCTTTTGATCTACGACTACATGGGTCGCAATCAGCAACTTCCCGATTCCCTTGGGCTTGATTTGTCCCGCCACCCCGCCGGACAACCGCTAAAGCCCGAGAACCGGCGCGGGTTCGAATACTCGGACTGTTGGGCCGATGATGCGCGGCTGGTTGTCCTGAATGCTCTAAGCGCCCAACAGAACGGCGCACGCATCAGCACCCACACCCGCGTCGTTCATGCCAAACGGGCCTTTGGGCGCTGGCGGGTACGTCTGGAGAATTCGCAAACCGGCGACGAAGAAACGGTTCACGCACGGCTTTTGATTAACGCCGGAGGGCCGTGGGTTCGTGATGTTTTGGACAACGTCATTGTCTCGCATAGCACGTCGGGAGTCCGGTTGGTCAAGGGAAGCCACATTGTGGTCCCACGCCTATACGAAGACGATCAGGCCTACATTCTGCAAAACCCGGATCGCCGGATCATTTTCGTTATTCCTTATGAAGGTGAATTTTCGCTGATCGGCACCACGGATATCGGTTTCGATGCAGACCCGGCAAACGTCTCCATGGATGGGTCGGAAGCTGACTACCTGTGCAAATGCGTCAACCGGTATTTCAAGAAAAGCATTTCGCCGGAGGATATCGTCTGGTCCTATTCAGGCGTCCGTCCACTGTTCGACGACGCGTCCGACAATCCGTCTGCCGTGACCCGCGAATACGTTCTCGAACTCGACGGAAGTGTCGATGACGCGCCCATTCTTTCCGTTTTTGGCGGCAAGCTGACGACCTATCGCTCTCTGGCCGAACAGGTGATGGACAAGATCCGCCGGTTCTTCCCGAACATGGGCAACCCTTGGACCTGGTCGGCCCCGCTGCCCGGCGGCGACGTTCCCGGCGCCAGTTTCGATCACTTGGTTTCCGATCTTGAAACCGCCTATCCGAAACTGGACGCAGATTTCCTGTTTAGGCTGGCCCGGCGGCACGGTACACGCACATATGACGTACTGGGTGATGCGAAAACCGCAAACGATCTGGGTCGGGATTTCGGCGCGGGCCTGTTCGCCCGCGAGGTCGATTTCCTAGCAGAACACGAATGGGCGACCACGCCCGAAGACGTTTTGTGGCGGCGAACCAAATGCGGGCTGCATATGGACGATGCGGCGAAATCCGACTTGGGCGACTATATGGCGGCCATGCGGTCGGGATAGTCGGTGATAATGCCGTCCACCCCCCATTCGAAAAGTTCGCGCGCGCGCGCCACATCGTTCACGGTGTAAACCCGAACGGCGTATCCGGCGGCGCGCAGCTGCCCCAATTCAACGGCGTTTATGTACTTATGGTTCGTGTGCAGGGCGTTGCATTTCAGGGCAGATAGTTGTTCGTTCCAGTCCAGCTTAATTCGCCGGGCCAAAAAGGCGCGGGGAATTTGCGGCGCGACATCCCGGGCCGCCACCAGGCTATCGGCGCTGAAACTGGAAATCAGCGGAACGGGAAGGGATGCGGGCCATTCCTCCACCAACTGGGCGGCCACCATATGCCCGGTTTCCGCCTCGCGGCCCGGACAGGGTTTTATTTCGACATTCGCGCCCAGCCCCAGTTCAGCCAAAACCCCGATGGTCGACGAAAGGGTCGGCACGGGTTCGCCCGCGAACTCGCCCGCATACCAGCTTCCGGCATCCAGACCCGAAATATCCGCCCAATCTGTCTCGGCGACTTTGCCTGCGCCGTTGGTGGTTCGGTCAAGTTCGTCGTCATGCATCAGGATGGCGTGATTGTCGCGGGTTAGTTTGGCGTCGAATTCGACCCACGTCGCGCCCAGTTCGGCTGCCTTGCGAAAAGCCGCATTGGTGTTTTCCGGCGCATGACCGCTGGCTCCGCGGTGGGCAATTATCCTGGGGACATCTACCCCGACTGTTGGCATGAGACACTCCCTCACGGTGTGCTAATCACCCGACGATAGACTGTTGGCGACATCAATGCCAAGCGTTGCTTTGACGAACCCGCGCGACGGATGTAGGCTTCACACAATCGAGGAATAACAATTGATTGCGCTCCCCGGTTGTTGATTGGGGTTGTTGATTGGCAAATAAGGTTTCGGGTGAATGTCCACAAAGGGCCGCGAACGGCGGGATGCGATTTTTGAAATGGTGCGTCGGCGCGGCTTTGTCACGGTTGAGGCACTGGCCGTTGATTTCGCCGTTACCTCACAGACGATTCGCCGCGACATCAAAACCCTTTGCAACGCAGGGCATCTCGTTCGCCACCACGGAGGCGCGGGCCTTCCGTCCAGCATCGTAAATACGGATTTTGCGGCCAGGCGAATTGCGCAACTGAATGAAAAGGAAGCCATCGCCAACGCGATTGCCGACTTTGTCCCGGATGGCGCGTCGGTTTTCATGACCATCGGAACCACCATGGAAATGGCTGCCCGCGCTCTGTTAAGACGCAAAGGGCTCAGGATCATTACCAACAACCTTCATGCCGCCGTTGCCCTGCACTCGGAGGCCGATTTTTCGGTCTCGTTGGCAGGCGGCTCCATTCGCCCACATAACGGCGGCATCGTGGGGGCGGCGGCAATCGAAACGATTGAGCAGTACCGGGTCGATTTTGCCATCATCAGCGTTGGCGCCATAGAGGCTGACGGCACCCTGCTCGATTTCTATGCCGATGAGGTTTCGACGGCGCAAGCGATGGTTCGAAACGCGCGAAAGGTTCTGCTGGCGGTCGATCACACCAAGTTTGATCGAACCGCCGTCGTTCGCCAAGGTGACATGGCGGAAGTTTCGGCTCTGTTCACGGATGAAGCGCCGCCGAAATCGATCCTATCGATCCTCAAAAAAAACCAGACCGAATTACACGTTTGCGGCACGAAATAAACCAGCCCCGGCGCAATGCCACCTTAATCCACCGAAACTTGCGTTCCGAACGATATAAACCCGGCGGGGTCCCATTTGCGGCGGAACAGCCTGATCCGGCGTTTCAGGTAGAGGGGCCAGTCAAGACCATCGGCAAATTCATCGCGAACGATAACTGACGGAAAATACTCGAAGGCGAAACCTGCCTCGCGGAAATCCTCGGACCAGACGGAATCGGTGAGAAAAACGGGAGCTGCATCACGCTTAGCGCAATAGCGTTCGACCGTTCCCAAAACCTTTTTCATGTCATCGCGCGACAATTCGAACGCGGTCACGGCGATGATCTTCTTGCCCGCGTTTAGCTGCCCGAAGGGTATCAGGGGATCGCGGTGCATGTACCCATCAAACACCCCGCCGCTGGACCCATCGTCGTCATCGCCTTGCGGCGGGGCCTTTTTGACCAGACCCACACGGCGCAGGACGGCCACGGCCAATTCGGAAATCCGGGAAACCAGAGAAACTGCGTGCAATCCTTCGTCACTCGCAAATTGCTCAAGCGCGCCCAGTTCCCGGTTGAGGGACCAGATCTCGGCGTTCTTTTCCTCGACCTCCTCGCGCAGACGCATAACCTCGCGAGCAAGATGCTCGCGAACCGCATCGCGTTCACCTTCATCGGTCATGGCCAAGGCCTCTTCGACCGGATCGGCTATTCCGCCATCTTCTTCGCTCAATATCCTCGCCTCCGTCGACGCTGCCTCCTATGATATGTTGGTAATCGCTGATCGCCAACAACCGCGAAGCGAAAATCGTACGGGAAAGCTGAAAACATGTCCCAAGGACCTTTCGATATCGTCATTATCGGGGATTTGCGCTTTCCCGGCGGCGTCGCCGCAGGTATGTCCGAACACATTCGCGCACAGGCCAAAAAGGGCTATCGAACGGCGCTGGTCCAGATCAAGGGACCGGTGCTGAAATACCCGCATCCGTTTCACCCGCGCATCAGGGAATGTCTGGACGAGGGGCTGGCCGAACTGGTTGACCCCGATCAGGAAATTTCCGCGGCTCTGGCGCTGGCCTACCATCCGCAAGTGTTCACGCATTTGCCGAGCCGACCCCTTCGCATCACGGCGGAGCGCAAACTACTGATCATCAATCATCCTCTGATCGACGGGGCCGGACAGCCTTGTTACGACTGGCAGACAATCGACGCCAACGTCCAGGAATCACTGGGCGGAGACGTTCTGTGGTCGCCGGTGGGTCCGCTGGCGCGCCCGCAACCGGGGGCGGTCTCCAATCCGCCCCCGCTGTTCGACGACGATTGGTTTGAGATCGTCGACGTCGATGCCTGGGCGGGCAAACGTGATCGCTTCGTAGGCGACATTCCCGTTATCGGCCGCCACAGCCGACCCGACTATCTGAAGTGGCCGGACGACCCCGAAACTACGCTGGCCGCCTACCCGGACGATCCCGCCTTCAAGGTAAGAATCCTCGGCGCGGGTGATTTCCTGACCGAACATGTGGGCTCCATTCCGGCGAACTGGGAGATGCTGCCGTTCAATTCCGTGGACCCCGTCCAGTTTCTCAGCTCAATCGACTTTTTCGTCTACCACCACCACAGCACATGGGTCGAGGCGTTCGGTCGGGTGATCGTTGAAGCCATGGCCAATGGCGCGCTGGCAATATTGCCACGCCATTTCGAAGTTTTGTTTGGCGATGGTGCGATTTATGCCGAACCACAAGACGTACGCGATACGGTTCAGCGTTATTATTTGGACAAGTCAGCCGTTATTGCTCAGCGAAAGAAAGCCGATGCGGTCGTTCGCGAGAAGTTCAGTCATGAAGCCTACGCCAAGCGATTGAAAAAACTGGTCGGTCCGCCCCGCAAAAAGAAGGCGGCAAAGAAACCCCTTCCCAGAGCACAGCGGCGCGCGTTGTTCGTCACCTCCAACGGTGTCGGCATGGGGCATTTAACGCGAATGCTGGCTGTGGCGCGTCGATGCGCGCCCGATATTCAACCCGTCTTCGCCACCATGTCCCAGGCCTTCCGGGTGGTTCATGACCAGGGGTTCATGTGCGAGTACATTCCCTTCCACGGCCACTTGCGATGCGACATGGCTTCGTGGAACCATTTCCTTCGCCACGAAATCAACGAACTGATCAGTTTCTATGACCCGTCGATCCTGGTTTTCGACGGCAATGTCGCCTATGGGGGATTGACCGGCGCACTACAGGATAATCCGGGCTGTCTGTCCGTCTGGTGCCGCCGGGCGTTATGGCGTCCCGGGGCGCGGGCCGAGGAAAACATCCGCCGCGAATCCTCTTTCGATGCCGTCATCGAACAAGGGGAAGTTGCCGGTGACTACGACAGCGGCCTGACCACGCTTTATCGGGGCAGAACCCGCAACGTTGCTCCGGTGCGCCTGCTGGACAGCGAGGAACTTTTGGCCCGTGACGATGCCCGCAGGGAGCTTGGCCTGAACGCGGACGGAACCGTCGTGCTGATCCAGCTGGGCTCGCAAAACAATTACGATTACGCCGAGGTGCAAGACGCTGTAATCAATCGCCTTTCGCAAGAGCCGGACACGCAGATCGTGGTCGCCGAATGGTTGATTTCACATGAACCCGCGCCTCTCCCGGACGGGGTGAAGCGCGTTCGCGCCTATCCATTGGGAAAATATTTTAACGCTTTTGATTTCACGGTGAGTGCGGCCGGATATAACGGCTTTCACGAGCTTCTGTTCGCGAGCGTTCCAAGCATTTTTGTTCCCAACGAAAACCCGATGATGGACGAACAACTGGCCCGCGCGCAATTCGCCGAGCGAAACGGGCTGGGCGTGTGCCTGCGAACCCGCGAAATGTACAAGGCGCGCGCCTGCGTCGAACGCTTGCTGGATGAAACCGCGCGAGCCGACATCCGCCAACGGTGCGCATCGTTGGATGCGACCAACGGCGCAACCGAAATCGCCCGCTTTGTCGAGGAATGCGTGTTCAGCCTGCGTGGCGACAAGGAGTTGCGCGGGTACTGGTCGGCTACATAAACCCGGATGTCACCCGGATTGATCACCGCGAACGATGGAACATTCACGGAAAGAAGAAGCACCGTCCGCCGTTTTGTTGCTGCCGGGCTGGCAGATGTAGTCGGAACCATAGCGGAAAACACCCGTGCAAAACCGGTGGCCCGTACGCACGGAATGGCAAAGCCCGTTGGATGACACCAGCCAGTTGCCGGAACTGCCGAGACGCCGCCCCATGGTGCGATCCACGATACGAACACTTCCCCCGGGTTCAAAATACAGCCGCGTGGCGCCCATGATCAGTGTATTGCCGGTCAAGCTCGAAGATAGCTCGCCCCCGCCAACCGCCTGATAGTGCCAGAAGGTCAGTAAATCGACCGCTTGCGTGGCTCCGGTATTGGCGGCGGCCGAAGCCAGAACCCGCGATGACGCCCCCGCCGTCGCATCGCCCGACATCCAGACGCACGGCTTGGCGAACTCGCCGGGGTCGCCCCCACCCGCGAAATCGGGGCGGCAGGTCAGCCCTCCGTCCCTGGCCTCGGACTGGGACAGGCAAAATTCATGGCCGCGACCAACGGAATGACACAGCCGGTCGCCCTTTACGCGCCAGGTTCCCCGGCTTCCCATTGGTTTGGCATAGGAAAAATCGCGCGCCTGAACGATGCCACCGTGCCCGTAATGAATTAGCGAGCGACCGATTTTCAACGTATTTCCCGTGGAAAGTTCCGCCAAGCGGACGGACGTTAATTGACCCGCCAGTTGTTGGCGTCGCCCGGCGGGCTTCTTTACAGCCGCCGGGGTTTTCGCCAGGTGCGCCACCGCGGGCCTTTTACCTTTGGTCCCGTTGCCCTTGTAGATGACGCAACGGCTAAGAAAGCCGGTGTCATCCTCCCAGGTTCCCATGCCCGGCCAACACAGGGTTTCGTCCTTGCGCACAAAGACGCCGGTGCAAAAC
>Ga0233431_1001908_pt1 | contig 32374 bp, 28 predicted proteins | sample SI_118_April2016_FD_179867 | JGI IMG/M metagenome (GOLD analysis project Ga0233431, IMG submission 179867) | Seawater microbial communities from Saanich Inlet, British Columbia, Canada - SI_118_April2016_200_MG | ecosystem: Environmental > Aquatic > Marine > Inlet | place: Canada: British...
CAGAGCATTTCCTCTTATCTCTCCTTACTGCCCAACTCTTTATATTTCCGCATCTTGGACAACTTCTTTTGTATGCCATACCACCATTCTCTCATATTTCGGTGGCTTTTTTAAGATATTACCCATATTATAGAATGAACGAATTAGTGGAAAACGATGATCCTCTTCGCCCTTACTTCACCAGGTATCCCAATGCACCAGTGAAGATCGGTCATGATAATCTGGATAACGTCTACTCCGGAGGAGCGATTCAAGGCGATCAAACCCATCTGGTCACCGGCACACTTGGCACGAACGTGTTCACATCTTTTAATGTCTATAGCGGTTTTATTGGGTTCGATACTTACAACTAACTCAGGACTATATCGAGCCTCAATTCAGAGGAACTTATCGTAGAGCCCGATGGAAGTTTCGAGATCATTCCAAGTCCCGATCCACACCCCGGCAATTGGCTAAAACTGGAACCCGATGCCAAGATTATGGTGGTTCGCAAGCTATTTGACGACTGGGAAACCGAGACGGAAGGAACATTACAGATTACCAACCTCACTATGGAAGGTACATCATCCGATCCGCTTGATCCTACAAAGATGGCAACTCAGCTGGATGACGCGGCGCGATTTGTGGAATCCGTCAGAAGTTTCTACGGCCCACTGATTTCTTTTCCGTTCCGGTGATATCCCGCCTAACACCATTGAACCGCCCAAAGTCGGTGAAATGGAAATGGCTGATCCGTTTAACAACACAAGCATCGGGCACTTCAAACTCGAACCGGGGGAGGCACTGCTAGTCGAATTTCCTGTTACTGATTGCCTATACACCAATATTGAATTGGGCAATATGTGGTGGGAATCTCTGGATTACCGAACTCGTCAGACACACCTGAATGGGCATATGTCATTTCTCAACAGTGATGACATCTATCGCTATGTCATTTGCCCTGAAAATCCAGGTATCCCAAACTGGCTGGATACAGAGGGACGACTGGAGGGTACCATGTTCCTTCGATGGACATACTGTGATCAAGTGCCCGAATTCAATCACCCGGGTGATTGAATTCGACGAGATCCGGGATTATTTCCCCAGCGACACTCCACTCGTCACCAAGGAAGATCGTAGAGAGGCCATCGCCGCAAGGCAGGCAGTTGTCGGGCAGAGATTCAAACCGTAGTAACTCAGTATCTTTTCAAGCTGGCTGCAATATAAATCACTGAACATTCTGCTGTCGTCCTCGTTTCTGAACTTGCTCGCGACGTTCAGAGATATTGCCAGACGTGACCTTATGCATCCATTCCTGGGCAAATGTCAATTCATAAGCCATCGCATCGGTAAAAGTCATATCATAACCATTATCAATGAGTTTTTTGTAGGCCCTCAATACGGTATCATCGCACGATGCAATATCCGCCGCTAGTGTTCTACAAGTCGGTAAAAGCTCATCCGGCACAACTACTCGATTAACAAAACCCCACAACTCAGCCTGATCGGCTGTAATATAGTTGCCGGTCAACGAAATTTCTTTGGCTCGGTGAATGCCGATCAAGCGAGGAAGTTTCTGGCTCAATCCCCATCCCGGCATCATGCCAACGCGAGCATGGGTATCGGCAAACTTCGCCTCCTTCGATGCGACGAGGATATCGCATGCAAGTGCGAGTTCGAAACCGCCGGTAATCGCGTGTCCATTGATCGCACCAATAATCGGTCTGTCAAAAGCGGCTATGGCATCCTGCATATCGGTCTCCTGTGAGAATGCCGCATCATCCGGTGATCCGGATGCCAGCTCTTTGAGGTCGAATCCGGCACAAAAAGCGCGGCCTGCACCAGTTAGGATCACAACGCGGGTATCGTTATCGGCTTGCAGATCGCGGAAGGCTTCAGCGATTGCCCCGCGCAACTCACGGGAGAACGCGTTCATCGCCTCGGGCCGATTCAGAGTGACAGTGGCAATTTCACCATTCTTTTCCACTTCAATTACGGATATCGACATCTGTTTATCTCCTTTCACAATGGTTAAAGATTCTATCAGATTCATGACAACAAAGCAGTTTTCAACAGCCAATAACCATCTGCTTCATTGTTCGTTCAACCGCCATTCCCAATACATCTATTACAGCTTGTGACAAATGTATTCTGCGATGCAAAGAAAGTCAAGCTATTGAGGTTTCCAATATAGGCATCATTGTCGGTACTTACATAGGCAATATGTAAAGAAAGCGCGAAAGGTTGCCGGAAATACAACTCAAAGCTACATAGTACCAAATACTCATGTAGGTGATGACCATCACGCCATTGTTTGTGATCGTGTACCGGACTACAATGAAGCGAACTAAATCAAACAACACATTAAGCCAGCCAAGCTGGCAGCTAGTATTTGGAGAGATTGTGCAAATCTCTTCTAATTGCTGTTTGAAAATGGTGCGTGATGATTGAGATAAAAAGCAACGATAGAAAGCGGAACCTTCACACCCTCCTTTTCCTCCTGATGGCTTGTATGTTAACAGCCTCAGTCATGATCAAGATCATTGACTACCAAGCCAGCAAGCAGGTAGCAACTCTCTCATTACGAGACACAGCACCACCATCGGGCGAGCCTCTTTTTCTGGTTAAAAGCAGTCCCTATGTTCGATATCTGAGGAGTGCTGTGGCCATTGATTACGATGGCAAGAACTGGGAATTAAGGAAAGTCTCTGCGGTATATGAGTATTTGAGTGGGACTTCGGATACAGTAGAACTGATCTCCCCCGATCCTAATGAGCTTTCACGAAGCTATCGGGATTACAACAGAGATGTTCTCAATGAACTCTCCATACTGGATGATCCTCGATATCTTCATCTACCTGACAATATCACGGATAGATTAGAGGAGCTTTCTTTAGGAATTACTGAGGGAATGCCGACTCCCTTTGAGAAAGCTAAAGCGATAGAGACATATTTGCAGGTGAGATTTGATTACAATCTGGACTATATACCGGCACCTTCCAAGTGGGAACCAAACGACTGGTTCCTGTTCGAAACCAAAGAGGGCATATGTGGTAATTTTAATTCCGCCTTCGTGATACTGGCACGAGCATCGGGTATTCCATCGAGGCTAGCTGCCGGTTACTATCTCCTGCCCAGCGATGGAGACCAAGACGCCGTTTACGCCAGCCAGGCCCATGCCTGGGCTGAAGTAGGATTTGATGGAATTGGGTGGGTCGCTTTCGAAGCTACGCCTCCATAGATATGCATTAATTCCAATCTACGATATTCCCTCCGACTGGACCCCAAAGTACTCCTGATAATGCCGAACCCTATTCCTTTCCTCATCGAGATCAAGTCCGGTCTCTGAGAACCTATACGTGTGTTTCCCATGTTTGTCTTCAGGATTTTCCGCGAGAAACTGCCTCATTCTGGTTTCTGCCTCAGCAGCAAATTCCATGCCGAAATAATCATATATCTTTTGAATCGTCCCGAAAGTATCAGCCATGAAATCCCCAAAGTGAATATCAATCACTTGACCGGGGTTTGTTATCCCATTCCCCCGCGCTTTCACTGACCTTTCCAGCGCCATAGCAATGTACGGTGCCCATTCCCGCGCGATTGTTTGGAATAGCACGCTAACAAAATCGTGTGCTATCATTAGAACACATTCCTGCGGAAGCAACTCGCCCAAGGGATGCATCGTTTTGAAATTGGGAATGAGTCGATCTGTTCGTGCGAACTGAGCCTCTACCTCGGCAATTATCGGATCTGTTTCATATGTGTCCCAAAAGAAATCCATCTCAATTACTCCTCATCAAAGGCTGTTTTAACTTCAGCGTAATAAGACGCATAACCAAGCGGCTTAATAGCGGTATCGAGATCAAAATACACCGGCAACCCTTGCGATTGCAGTTGGCGACTCAATTCCTCCGTTGCAGGTAAACTCGTTCCGTACAACCAGATATTGACGGTCTTTGAAGAGCCTTTTATTAATTTCTTGAACATGTCTACGACCATCGGATACAGAGGGATAAGCTGCTGACCAGCACAAAAAGTAATAGTAACACAATCAACACTATCATCATCCAATACAATGGCCACCGCTTGTTCGAGGGAGTAGAAAGGATTGGATGAACTCTGACATGGCAGGGCCAATATCAACCGGATTCCCACCCAGACGAGGAAAAACCTCCGCAAGATTTTGAACCGTACGTTCAGAGAATTCAGCTATTGCCCGCCCCGCATGAGATGCCGAGGCCTTCGCGCCCGCTTCACTCCGAGCCGTTTTCAAAACCACCAGCGGTTTACGGGCAACCAGCCTTCGGACTGCGGCCATAAACCGAGGTCGGTCTCGCACGTCTTCCAGATGCATGGAGACAACTTTAGTCTCCGCGTCATCTGCAAGGTAGTCCATGATATCAGATTCATCAACATCGCACATCTTGCTTATAGGGTAAGCCCAATCGCCGACCGGCATCTTTTGGGGGCCGGTAGAGCCAGTTTGACTGCATATAGCGATGCCCCCTCTTTCGATCCTTTCCTGATCCAGATAGGGCGCTATCGTTGCCAAACCGTTAGCGGAGTTGACAACGCCAAAAGTGTTCGGCCCCATGATCCGAATTCCGGTTCGGTGAGCAATATTGGTTAATTGACGCTGAAGATCAATCCCTTCTTCACCTGACTCAGCAAAGCCTTCGGAGAGAACCACGACGGCTTTGACTCCTTTCTGAGCACATTGTTCGATGATTCCGGGAGTGATGTTTGGAGGCGTAATCAATACAGCTAAGTCCACTGGCTTAGGCACATCGTTGATCGTTGAATAAACCGTTGATCCAAAGACTTCATTATACTCAGAATTTGGGTTTACCGGGTATATCGGGCCCGTGAAGCCAAAATGCCGGAGGTTGCGGATCAACCAGTAGGCTGTTCCCATGATTTCCCGCAATGAGCCAATAAGGTTCGAAGTATGCCCCAATATTGTTTGAGTCCTGTCAAATCATTTGCGGCCCTCAGATAATGGGTACGCCAGAGGTTCTTGATAGTAAGAGTACCAGTGTTACACGCAATGATTATACGATAGGGGAATAATAGAATTTTACTCGCGACTAACTTTGTTATTTCGTTTTGTCGTTTAGGATTCGATTGTATTGGTCAGCAACATTCAAATTAAGATCATCAGCCCCGATCTGGTCATAGGGACTTTCCAAATCTTCCTGGATATTGTCCAGACTAACCAATACCAAACCATAGAAGGCAGCTACTAAATATCCAGTGACTGTGTAAGATTCATCTGCCAAATTAGCAAAGTATGGGGCAAACAAAATCGGGAAAGTATTCAAAAAGATATGGCTATATGCCCTGAGTGTAGTTGGAGTACGGTAGAGATAAATATTCCTCATTCGTTCAAAATCGATCATCATGGCGCGCATGTATTGATTACACCGGGAGATTTCAGAATTGCTAACACCGGCTGTCCTTAACTTTTCCATTGATTCTGAAATATCGGAAAACCGTTGATATACATCTTGGAACAGTTCACCATCGCCGTTCTTGGCCGAAAAATAGGAGTGTATTGAACGCAAAAGATCATCGATAAGCTGCTTCATTCGTTGGGCATCTTCCGGGTTGTTTTCTGGAACCCAATCCCGGTGTGCATAATAAAGAGCAACACCGTGACCTTTCAGCGAAGCAAAATGGCCCAGGGCTTCCTCCCGCCGCCGATAGGCTGCGTTTATTGAAAACACAATCGGAAAAATAATAGCGATTCCGATCAAGGCTGTGGGTAAGTCAATGAAAACGTCATATTGCAGGCAAAGGAAAGTTGCGAAACAGGAAATAGCAACAACAACAAAGGTTTGGATACTTATAACTCTAAGAAAATCTTTTACTATATGCATTAATACACCTTCACTTCTGGTACAAAGCTACCAAAACTCCATAGGATGAGTCAAGCCTTTTGACCGTAATCACAATCTGATGGTCTGGAGTAAATACCGCTCTGACAAACAGCACGAGGAGCAGACACATAAAACCCAAGCAAGCATATTACCTACGGCCAGGTATAACTGCCATTTTATCGATTTCATTGGCGGCCTCCTTGATTTCATGATTACAAACCTACAGGAGAGCCCGTGCCAGTACAGCGATGGCTGCCATCGCTGAAAGTCCCAGAACGGCTGGGCGCAGGGAATACCGGTCGAGCTTACCGGTAGTAATACTGGAAACGGCAAATCCAATGATCAACCCAGGGAGTAATGATAAAGCCAGCCACAATTCATCGATCCCAAACCATCCCACGAAGAAAAGTCCAATAAGCGCCAATATCCCGCATATGAAGAAATACGCCGATAACGTTCCCCGCATTTGGGCCCCAGGCGTATTTTGGTAGATAAGGGCCACAGGAGGTCCTCCAATAGAGGATGTGGTACTCATGAATCCGGAAAAAGTACCGGCAATCAGTACGTTGGTTTTGGTAAGACGTATAGAATATCCCAGCGCACTGAGCGCCACCGCCAAGAGCACCAGGATGGAGAATAATATAGTGAAGCCACTTGCTGAGATTGCGGTGAGCACTACGGAAGCAACGACTATTCCGGGCACACAACCAGTTGTCATCCAGATAACACCGCGGATATTGATGGCCTCTCGTTCCCGGTATGCCATCAAAAAGGTGAGCAGCAATCCGTTGACGATGAGGGGCGCTGGAACCAAATCAGGTTCGATAAGAACAAGAAGCGGAGCAGCTAGCATAGCTAGGCCAAAGCCGATTGATCCCTGAATACAGGCAGCTATCGCCACTATGACAGATGATATGATAACTTCGATAGGTGCCATGGAAGTAAAGAAATGCTCCTAATCGAGCTTGAACTCCCACTTGCAGTCGATCTCGTCTGGTTCACCTTTGAACCCTACCTGTAGCGCCTTCACTTCAATATCCGGATTGATGGCCTCGGTGTAGGCATTGATGGCGGCATCCTCAAGAACCTGGCATACCCAGTCCAGTTTCTCCACGTTCTTTTTCAATGCCGCGAAAGCCGGGCAGTGGCGTACCGTGAGAATAGCATGCTTCTTATCCTTGAGTTCCCAATCATAACCGTAGATGCCTTGAGCGAACGAGGGGACAAATTGATTCGCCTTGACGTAAGCTTCGAGATCGTTTCCTTGGATGTTCAGGGCATCCAAGGTCCATTTCATCTCATGCTTACCGATCCGGCAGCAGTTTTCGATGAGGCACTCCCGGGCTGACTCCTCCCCGAGGCGTTCGCGCATCTGTTCCTGCCAACAAGTATCTATTGGCAAAAGTTCCCGGCAGTATGCCTGCAACAGTTTTGCCAACGTCTCTTTGGAGAAATCCTCACATTTGACATCGGGTCTGAGTGGGCCACTGTAGTCTTCGAGTTCTTCCATAGCGCTGTCCCCCCTTTTAGTTCTTCCCTGAATCCGTGAAGTCAGATTTAACACATACACAGAAAGGGCGATCCCTGCGTAGGATCGCTCCTCACATACTAATATTCGAATTTCAGGAAAGAGCTAACGGATACCTGTATCGATATCAATATCCAGTTGGACCGTCTCTCCGATCAATATCTCAACGTTAACAGGCACTTGATCGCTATAGTCAATGCCGAGGTTATTGATATCTACCAAGTATGTCCCAGTTGCCAACTCAACATTATAATTTCCATCATGCCCGATATCTACTTGTTTGATTAGGTCTTCTCCTGATGCATCGTATATCATTATCTTCCTGGCATCATAAACTTCCGGGGGGACATCTCCGGGATCATCTCCCGGTTGCACCACCGGCTCAATGGGACCGATGGTCACATGGCCGGCAAGTGTTCCCGAACCCTGTTCATTCTGATTGTTGACCATCATGATCTGTGCTGCATCTACTTGTGCAGGATATGACTCGCGCACCGCACCGGAAAACCATATCCGAACTTGCTGGTCAGATTCAATATCTGCGAAAGATATACGATTAACGATCTTACCGTCCTGTTCTAATATCAACGTTTCCATCTTCACAGTGACAACGTATTTGTCAGAGCTTTGTATTACATCTGTTCCTTCCACCAGTATTGTTCCCAATACATCACTTTCCCCAATCGAAAGGACTTCAATGATATCCCCGATGAAATCCGGTTCAGTTTGGATCGGAGTCGGATCTGCGGTAGTAGTGTTATCGGAGGATGAGCAATTTACGGTAAATGAACTTAAAAAGATCAGTAATACCAGCACCGATATCAATTTACCTTGGTTCATAACGGGCCCCCATCAAATCAGTCTTTCACAATTAAGACGTTTAAAAAGACGTACAATGCTCAGCACTGATGAAAGTTCGTGAACGCCATCAGACATCGGTTGTTTCGGTGTCAATATACGATGCAAGTATTGTCCCTATTGAGTCATATACCTTGTTGGTGTACGAAACGGTTTGATCTGCTCTTCAATATCTTCATTAACAACATACCCGGAAAGGTGCATGAGAGTATCGTAGAGCATCTTGTCTATCTGTTCCTGCTGCATCGATGCCTGACAAGGAAAATGATGGCAAATAAGGCCAGCTTTGGGCAATGCATCATCAACATGCATCCCGACAAGCCCCGTTGCCGTATGATGACTTGAGCCACAAGGCGCACCCCGTTCCACTTCAACAGCTTCAATTATCTTTGATTCCGGGTTGACCGTGACATTGAACTTGGGTCGCCCAAAACACTCTGCGAAGGCTGCGATCACGTCATTTTCATATGACTCCGCAGCATGACGATAGCCACAACTGTTTTCCGTAAGAGTACAAAAAGTCTTGGGGAAAACCGATCCGATCCCCTTCTGAGTAAGCTCTTTTTGTATCTGGTTTTTGAGACCCATCGGTACCCACTGTGAATTGTCTATTGGAGCAATGACTCCCGAAGCCCCCGTTAAATCGACAATATCGGGAATCAACTGTGGGGCCTGTTCGGTTTCGCTTAAAAAAACTACCAAGTCAGAGGGAGGGAGTTCCGGTGGGAGAAAGTCCTCAGGCTCCTCAATAAGCGGAGGTAAAGCCATTGTCAATTTGAATGATTCCACCGTCCATTTTTGAGGGCTTCTTTGTTTTATATTCCGAGCGATCCTCTCTCCATAGGGCCCCTGTTCGATTATCAGAACTCGCATAGTAGAGACTCTCAACTGGCTAGTCCATTGATCTTTTTGAGCCACGCCAGAGCTGCATCCATGGCCATCCGGTTTTTACGTAGCTTGTGATCTCCCCCTGGTATCATAGCCAATTCCCTGGGCTCCCCCGCAAACGTGAATAGCTGTAATGCATGGTCAGGCGGTATAGTTTCGTCTGAGTCCCCATGAATTATGAGTAAGGGACGGGGAGAGATGTTTTCTATACAACCGATAGGGCTCACCTGCTGAAAATGATCGGCCCATTCTTCAATTGATGCCGGGAAGTCATCATCGCGAATGGTTCCCGTATTTCGACACTGTGCAACAAAATCCTCCGTCTTTCTATGAAGAGTCCCAATTGAAAATTGGGCCGGACAAGCACACAGAACCAGAGCGGTTATCCGATCATCCTTTGCGGCCACACAGGCAGAAACAGCCGCTCCACCACTAAAACCCATTGCCGAAAGCCGAGACCTATCAACCTTTTCAATCCCGCTCAGATAGGTGATTATGGCATCCAAATCTCGGGTCCAGTCCAGCAAATCCAGGTTCCCCTCACTCTCTCCACACCCCCTGAAATTAAAAATACAGGTTATGAATCCTGCTTCTGCAAATTTTTCTGCAAGAAGAGGATAACCTCTATCATTGGGATCTGGCACGGCAGCCGGAATTCCATGGCAGATACAGAGAACAGGGTTGGTGTTGTCCATTTTCGAAGGACAAAACAGTTCGCCAACAAGCTCTATATCATCAACGATAGTCGAAAATCTTTCACTCATCTTATGTCTCCATGGCTTCGATTTCATTATAACGTGAGCAACTGTTGAAAGTCGACTCACGCCCACTTCTACAACACGAAAATCAAACACCTCTCATCAAATTAAAGGAGCAACTCAATTGACACGAATGTAGTTCTAAGGTACTATCTGGAACTAGAGAGTAAAATGCATAATCAAGTCCGCAACACTTATTATTGTTTTTGGTTTATCACGCCACCTTGCGGGCTTGGGAGGTCATGCAGCTAACTAGTTAGCATCACTAAAATTAAGATCATAAAAAGAACCCTCCTGAGCAGGAGGGTTCTTTTTTGTTTTAGGAGGTAAATATGATAGTCGAAACCCAGCCAGAAACGAAGATGGAGAACGGAATGTACAGTGTGTTTGATCCACCAAAGCCAGATCAATTTCTAACCAGTCGGGATTATCGATTGGTCAATACCGTGGTTGACATCAATGGTATTAAAGTGGGAGATGCCGAAATATCGGTGATGGCTGGTCCGTGTGCCGTGGAGAGTATGGATCAGATTCTTCATGTTGCCCATGAGGTCAAACGGTCCGGAGCCACTGTTCTTCGGGGTGGTGCATTCAAACCAAGGACATCCCCGTACGATTTCCAGGGTCTGGGCAAAGTTGGTTTGGAATACCTTCGCAATGCTGCTAATGACACCGGCCTGAAGGTAATTACCGAAGTTCTCGATCCCCGTGATGTTGAGATGGTATCCGAATATGCCGACTGCCTGCAAATTGGAACCAGAAACATGCAGAACTACCCGCTTCTGCGCGAATGTGGACAAGCGAGCAAACCGGTACTACTCAAACGCGGTCTCTCGGCAACTTACAAGGAATTCCTTATGGCAGCGGAATACATTATGGCAGGGGGCAATGAGCAAGTTGTCCTGTGCGAGCGCGGGATAAGAGGAATATCTGATGAACTTCGGTTCACCCTTGATCTTAACGCGGTACCCTATCTCAAGGGAAAATCGCATCTACCGGTTATTGTTGATCCCAGTCATGGTACCGGCAATGCCAGCCTCGTCCTCCCAATGAGTCGGGCAGCTATCGCTTGTGGCGCAGATGGAATTCTGGTCGAAACACATTCCTCCCCCAAGGATTCGGTGGTTGATGCAAAACAGACGATATCCACTGAGGAATTGCCACTAATGATAAGAGAACTGGCAAAAGTTGCTGAAGCGATCGGACGAAGGATTACTCTGCCCAACAACTGTTCTTGATCCGAACTTGAAGATCGCGCGGGTAATTGGTTTCCAACTCGCGTATATGCTATAGTTTATTCGAATTTATCAGAGGAAATATCCCGCTTTGATTTGGGTTAAGCTTTCAATTTGCGCCGCCGTTGTAGTTTTGGCCGGTACAAAACTCTCCAAATACGGCGATGCCATCGCGGAAAAAACCAGCCTCGCAGGGGCATGGGTAGGACTATTGCTACTGGCCACAATTACCTCTATGCCGGAGTTGGTTGCAAGTGCCAGATCAGTTGTTATTATTGATCCACCACAACCCAACCTCACTATCGGTATGGTCATGGGGAGCAATTTGTGAACGCTTTTACGATTTTTATTAATATCGTAATTATCCTTGTCTGCATAGTCGCTATCGCCAAAGGCGCTACTTGGCTTGTAGACTCGGCAACAAAGATCGCCCGACGTCTGGGAATCTCGGAATTGGTGGTGGGGCTGACCATTGTGGCATTCGGCACCTCCGCCCCGGAGTTCGGGGTTTCGATTCTTGCTGCACTCCGGGATATGCCCGATATTTCTGTTGGGAATATAGTTGGTTCGAATATCTTCAACCTTGGCTTCATCCTGGGCGGCACAGCAATCATTCACAGCTTAAGAACAAATCGCACTCTCATTTACAGGGATGGTATCTTTCTGCTTTTTGGAACGATTTTACTGACCGTTCTACTGTGGGATTTATCGCTCAATTACATCGAAGGAGTTGTTCTGTTCGCGCTGCTGATCGGTTATCTCGGGTATCTTTACTGGAAGAAAGAGCCTATCGAACTGGAAAAACCCATCGGAGAATTACACCGAAGGGACATAGTAACATTGCTGCTTGGCATGGGAATGGTGGTGGGCGGTTCACACATCCTAGTGGAATCAGCCATCGACGTGGCCAGGGAAATCGGTGTTTCCGAATGGGTTATCGGCGTCACTATTGTGGCAGCAGGAACTTCCGCGCCTGAATTTGCCACATCATTAGTCGCAGCCATGCGCGGCCATCATGGGATGTCGATAGGGAACTTGATTGGCAGCGATCTATTCAATATATTTGGTGTTCTAGGTTTCGCGGCCATTATACATGACCTCCATGTAGATGCTAGTGCCAGATCAAACTTGATAGTTCTTTCGGTGATGGTCCTGATGGTGTTGATTTTCATGCGTACGGGGTGGCGGCTATCACGGAAGGAAGGGGTAGTGCTGGTTGCTGCGGGACTATTTCGCTGGGCTTATAGCTTCATTTGAACCATCAGGAAACTGGCTGAAAGGGTAACTTGCAAAACTTGGAATTACATACGGCACATCAACCGATAATCCCTGTATTGCTTAATGGAATCCGGGCCACAACTAGAGGCAAATCCAATTCCGAGAGAAGCTGCCCCTTGCAGTCAATTTACTTAATGTTTTGATGGGCCAAGCCCCCTTGTTGATCAAGCGAATTCCCGAAGCACACATTGGTATGGGGCCAGGGTGTCTCAATATTCTCATTATCAAAGGCTTTCTTAGGCCGAAGTCGCAATTCCCCTGAAACAGCCCATTATTCATAAGGTTTAACCTCACCCATTGCTTTGATGTCAATACCGGAATCACCGAACTTATTCACCCTGAGTACCTGAGGGGCTTCTCGGATTCGTACTCTTCCAGTTCTCATCTTCAGCCAGTTCAATGCCTACCCGGTTGATCACTTTCATTGCGTGGTCAATATCCGTACCATGGGCAACCGGGACATCCAGTCTTCTGGAAATTAAGGCAATCCGACTGATATGGGAAACCATTAAAGGGCTCGGTGAGCATGACGCATCGCATATGGCAGCAGGGGTGGCATATTTTGCGCTGCTCTCTCTATTCCCGCTACTGCTGGCAATCATAAGCATTGCAGGACTCTTTCTACCATCAGAAACACTACAGGCAGATTTGTTCGACTTTTTTAAAGAGAACCTGCCGACCTCTGTTGATCAGCTGGAAAGCAATATTGATAACACCATTCGGCTCCGTGGCCCCATTGGCATCATCGGCTTTGCACGACTAATCTGGGCAGGTAGCGCTATGTTTGGCGCGATCAGCCGTGCGGTGAATCGAGCTTGGGGTATTCGCAAAGATCGACCTTTCTACGTTAAAAAGATACGTGATCTTGCTATGGCACTCAGTGCCGGGCTGTTGATTGGCCTGTCGATCGGCTTAACATCTGGTGTCCAGATATTGCGCAGTACAGATGTATCCCTGCCCTACGGAGTCGTTGAAACTTTTACCAGAATCCTGGGGTTAATCATAACGTTTGGTATATTCCTCCTGATATATCGATTTGTTCCCAGCATGAAAGTTTATTGGCGATACGTATGGCCCGGCGCGATACTCGGGGCGATTTTATTTGAAATAGCTAAAACGTTGTTCGTGTTTTATCTTGCCAACTTTTCAAATTACGAGATGATATATGGTTCGGTGGCCTCTTCTATTATTCTTCTTTTTTGGGTTTATATCTCAGCTTTCACTTTGATATTGGGTGCGGAGTTTAGCTTCAATACAGTCAGATGTATAATGGTCAAGACCAGTCCGCCTCTGTTCCCCCAGAATCAAATAACACGGTCGAGTGACCTTTCTTCATCCGTATGAAGCATTATTGGTGCGGATCAGCAAAGGCATCTTACCTTGCATATAAATAAGATTCTATGTAGTATTGCCTCAGCGATAGGTCTAAGCCGCCTTTTCAAATTGAAGGACTCATTCGGAGGTAGAAATGATCTATACTGTAACCCTTAATCCTGCCCTTGATCGTACAATATGGGTGAAACAAATAAAGCCCGACGATACCAACCGAATTGAAAATGAAGAGCGCTATGCTGGCGGTAAGGGAGTTGACGTCTCGAGGGTTCTAATGAAACTTGGTATAAATGGTAAGGCTCTCGGGTTTGTCGGCGGATTTACCGGGCAGGAACTTGAAGGTCGGATGTTGAATGAAGGGATCGGGTGCGATTTTGTTCGCATCTCCGGTGAAACCCGAACCAATATTATCATCAATGAAACAAGTACAGGTCATCAACTTTCATTCAGTGAAAGGGGACCGGAAATTCAGCCATATGAACTCATGCAGTTGATTCGTAAAATCGAGGGGATCGACAATCTGGAATATATGGTTATCAGCGGGAGTTTGCCACCGGGGGTTCATCCTGAAATCTATCGCAAGATCATTGAGATGGCTAAGGGCAAAGGCGCCAGAGTTATTCTGGATACCGATGGGGAATCTTTAAAAGTTGGAATCCAGGCAAGCCCTGATGTCATCAAACCCAATATTCATGAACTGGGTCGTCTGGCGGATTCCGAACTGAAAGAAACGAGTGAGGTTATCGAAGCGGCCCGGGAAATTCAGGAACAAGGGGTGGGAATCGCTCTGGTTTCGATGGGGGCCCGGGGAATCCTGCTTGTAAGCGCAACCGAACAATGGCTGGCGACTCCGCCCAAAGTCGAAGTAGTGAATACGATAGGAGCCGGCGATTCAGCGGTAGCCGGCTTTGTCTACGGACTGGTAGAAGGGAAACCATTGAAAGAAGCACTGGCTTTAGCTGTGGCTGCTGGTACAGCCACCACGCTCAGACCTGGCACCGCCTTGTGTGAGAGGGATGACGTCCTTCGGCTGGTGCCGCAAGTTGAAGTATCGGCGATTTGAAATTCGAAGTACCGATTTATTAATATCCTCGGACAAGTAACTCAAGACTCAAATATTTATAGTCGATGCTGAACTGACAGGAGCAATACGTTGAAATTGCCGACTCAAAAAACCAAGATCGTCTGCACTATTGGGCCCGCGTCTCGTTCTCATACCATTCTAAAGCGAATGATCCAGAGTGGAATGAGTGTAGCCCGTGTGAACATGGCGCACGGTGAGATTCATACTCAGAAAGAAAATATCCGTCGAATTCGCTCTGCGGCGACCCGTTTGAACCGCCCGGTTTCGATTCTGATCGACCTCCCCGGTCCCAAAATCCGCATCGGCAAACTTCAAAGCGAAGGGTTGACCCTGCGAAAAGGCGCCCGGGTGACACTCACCACACGGGACGTCCCCGGCACAGCTGCGCTATTGCCGGTCGAATATCCGGATTTTCCCCGGAGTGTATACAAAAGAGGCATAGTCTATCTGAATGACGGCTTCATTCAACTGAGAGTCATGGACATATCAGATGACGATGTCATCTGCAGGGTACTAGTTGGTGGGTCTCTATTCTCACACAAAGGGCTCAACCTCCCCAAATCGAAACTGGCTCCTGATGCCGTCACTGAGAAGGACCTGGAACTCCTTTCCTTCGGACTGGAGCAGGGAGTCGATATCTTTGGACTGTCTTTTGTGGAGAAAGCACAAGATATTGTCAAGGTCAAGGAGTTCGCACAATCGAAGGGAAAGTCCATCCGTGTGGTGGCCAAAATTGAACGTGCGGAGGCGGTCAGAAATATCGATAGCATCTTGGAGGTTGCCGATGCGATCATGATCGCCCGGGGCGATCTCGGAGTCCAGATGCCGATGCAGGATGTGCCCATGATTCAGAAGAGGCTCATCCGCAAGGCCAACCTTCGCGGGCGACCGGTAATCACCGCGACACAGATGCTCGAATCCATGGTGGGCAATGTTCGCCCCACCAGGGCGGAAGCGACCGACGTGGCCAATGCCATTCTCGATGGCACGGATGCGGTGATGCTCTCCGAGGAAACAGCCGTTGGGAAATATCCAGTAGAGACTGTGAAAACAATGTCCAGAATTGCTATGTCTGTTGAGCGTCAGCGAGGATCGATTCGCCTGTCATCCGATGTGGAAGAATACTTCCGGCGTGGAGATGGCCGAAAAAGGATATCGGTTGAGGACGTAGTATCCCTAAATGTGGTCGACGCGTTGCGCGCGCTGCGTATACGATTTGTGTTGATACCGACCCTTGGCGGCAGTACACCTCGCCGGGTATCTCGGTTCAAACCAGATTGCTGGATACTTGCCTTCTGCCATTCCGAAGCCATGTGCCGTTTTCTCACCCTTTCTTACGGTGTCGCGCCGGTCATGCTGAGTGACAAGGTGGATAACTGGCACAATCTGATGCTCCAGTTCATGCGCGATTCGAGGTTGGCAAAGGTCGGTGATAAAGTGGTTCTGGCTGAAGGTATGTCGGTAGGGCAATTTGATGGTGCGGACTCGATGAGAATAGCCGCGGTGAATTGATGACTGAGATTGTGAAAACAGTCCGCGCATCAAGGATAAACGCCTAGACACAGGTGTTTTAATTGATTTGTATATCTCCTATCCAAGCATAGGAAAATCGTTGGGAGGAAATGCAATGCTAAATGATTCGGATTCTCGTACAAGCGAGAGTACGGTCTTAAGAGATCATCTGGCCGGAGATCGTACCGTCCTGGCCAATGAACGGACCTTTCTCGCATATGTCAGAACTGCCCTCACTTTTTTGTAGCAGGTATTACTTTTGTCAAGTTTTTCGATAATGCTGCCATTGCAGTAGTTGGATGGGTGTTCATGCCTATTGCACTCTTTAATCTGGTAGCTGGGATAATCAGTTTCAAGAGGAACCGAACCCATATTACCGGGATTGTTTGTGAAGGTCGGTTTGATGAAGATACCTAGATAGACGATTGACCTTCTAAACAGGCGGATTATACAAGAGAAAGAGGGGGATATGACGAAAAGACTGGCAGTAATCGATTCGGACCTCTGTGTGGGTTGCCAGAGCTGTATGTTTGCCTGTACCCGCCGCCTTGGTTTCGCGGGATTGGGGAGAAGCTGTATTCTGGCGAAATCGGTAGGCGGCATCACGCGAGGTTTCACGGTCATCGTATGCCGTGCCTGCCCGGAACCATCATGTGCCAAGGTTTGCCCTACCGGGGCGCTTCAGTTTCGTGAAGGTGGCGGAGTTCGATTTGACGCAAAGAAATGTCTGGGAGCAGATTGCCGGTTGTGCCAGCAGGCCTGCCCCTTCGGCGCGGTGTTCTGGGATGACCAGACTGACAAACCGGCTGTTTGCGTATACTGCGGGTATTGCGCTGAGTACTGTCCTTATAACGTTATTGCGGTAGAGGGAGAGGAGGAAGCAAATGCCGGATAACCCGCTTCATCGAGTGCTCTACATCGATCTCACCAATCAGCAGTATCGTGTTGAAGAGAAGCCGCATCTTTTTGAAGAAAGCATCGGGGGAACGGGCGTTGCTATCCGTCTTCTCGAAGAGGAATGTCCACCGGGAATCGATCCGCTTGGACCGGAAAATACCATCATCTTCGCTGTCGGGCCGTTGACTGGGCTGTTCCCTCTGGCCTCCAAAACCGTAGCTATGTTCAAGTCGCCACTAACGGGTAATCTCGGCGAAAGCCACGCTGGAGGCAGGAGTGCCGTATCATTGCGTCTCGCCGGCTATGGCGCGCTGATGATAAAAGGTGCCAGCGAATCTCCGGTATACCTTTCTATCCATGGCGATAAGGTTTTCTTTCGCGATGCATCAGCGCTATGGGGAATGGCCAACAGCCATACCATAGGCAGGGTGATTCGAGAACGAGAGCCGGGTTCCGGTACACGCACCATCATGCGGATCGGGAGAGCAGGAGAACAACTTGTTCGATACGCTAGTGTTATTACAGAGACGTACCGACACTTCGGCAGGCTGGGTCTGGGGGCAGTGTTCGGAAGTAAGAAACTCAAGGCTATCGTTATCTCGGGAAATCAATCACTTGAAGTGGCGAATCCAAAACAATATCGGAAAACATACGACGAAATATTTCAGGCGGCAGTAAATTCTGAAGTGATGCAGAAATACCATCAGGTCGGGACCGCAGAGAATATCGAACCGCTCAATGCCGTTGGCGGGTTACCCACTATGAACGTCAAGAAGTCCAGATTTGACAGCGCCAGTGCAATATCCGGGGAACAGATGGCCCAACAATACCTGGGCAGGCGAATTGCCTGCGCTCATTGTCCCATAGCTTGCATTCACATCGCCGCGCTGAGAGAGCCCTATGCGCAGGAGCCATACTTCTATAAGACCTCGATGATTTCTTACGACTACGAACCCATTTATGCGATGGGTTCTATGCTGGGTGTGAGCGACAGTAGGGGATTATTGAAGCTTCTGGATGATGCCGATCGTTTGGGCGTGGACGTAATGAGTGCCGGAGTAGTCCTTGCATGGGCTACCGAGGCAATAGAAAAAGGGCTTATTAAATCGAAAGATTTGGCCGGAGCCGAATTGAAATGGGGCGATCACCAAACGTATCGACGTGCTCTGAAGATGCTCGTTGAACAGCCGAATGATCTCTACCGCGCGTTGGCTCGTGGCGTGGAATATGCCAGTTCCCAATACGGGGGAGTTGATTTCGCTCTGGCTTTCGGCGGTAACGAAATGCCCGGTTACCATACCGGTCCGGCGACGTATGCCGGGTTCCTTATGAGTTCAAGGCACAGTCATTTGGACAGTGCAGGTTACAGCATCGACTTGAACTCTAACAACCCTCAGTCAGCTTCAGAGATATCAGATGCTCTTATTGCTGAGGAAACATGGCGGCAAATCCTTTCGAGCACAGTTACCTGCTTTTTTGCCAGAGGCGTATACACGCAGGAAAGGATCGCCCAGATATTTGATGTTGCTGGTTGTGATGTGCGTCCGGAATTGCTCCTCCAGATTGGCGGGGAAACGCTCAGACGCAAATACGCTTTCAAACTTCGAGAAGGCTTTTCACCCGAAAAGCTGAGAATCCCGCAAAGGATTTTGGAGACTCCCAGTGCATCGGGAATAATCAGTGAGAGCTTGCTACGCGAAACAGTGTCTCATATGAACCAAAAACTGACATCGTTGTAGGAGGATAATAAGATGGGAAGACAGGGTGATCGCACCTTAATTGAGTAGAGGCTTGAAGCTAGACAGGTCATTCCGGGCCGCGACCCGGAATCCAGCCCCCCACCCCTCTAGATTCCCGATCGAGTCGGGAATGATATGATCAGATACCTTTTTTCAAACCAATGTCAGAGCCGTTCGATCAAAATGCAATAACCCTTAAGGTAAGAGGAACCGGTTGGAACGATGGGGCAATTCAAAGGGGAGATAAATAGTGAACAAGCGCCATGATGATAGCAGTGCCCATGAAGTCAAGGATTTTGAATCTAGTAGTCGATCCGTATCTTCTCCAGCAAACACACCGGAAGAAGCCCGCGCTCAAGCGGAGTCACGATACAACGAGATCATGCAGGAACCCTTGAAACAGGCGCAGGAGATCGGTGCAGCGGATATCGTCGTAGGTGTCCCTTTTTACAATGAAGCTACTACTTTGCCCAAAGTTATGGAGGCGGCGGAACGGGGGCTGAATAAGTACTTCCCCGACTTGAAATCGGTTATTGTTGCTTCCGGGTCTCCGGCAGGTGAGAGCGCTCTCAAGGCTGTTGGCGAGCTGCCCTTTCACAAAAAGAAATCAATCGAACGAATTGCATTCCTCTTAAACGATGGCCTGCTCGATGGAAAAGGCTGGAGCACTCGGGCCATCATGGAGATAGCAGATAAGCTGGGCGCTGATCTGGTGCTGCTTGAGGCGGATTTGCATAGCCGAAAGAGAGGTTCGGATATCGAGGGTTTGGCGCCGGATTGGATATCGCTCCTACTTGATCCCATCAAGCAGGAGCAGATGGACATGGTGGTTTCAAAGTTCAATCTCCATTACCTCGATCTGCTGACCAGCGCCGATTTCAAGTATCCGTTGCTGGGCGCCATTTACGGGTGTCCCATTCATGGCACAATGGGAAGTTTAAGGGGGATCAGTCATGATTTGGTACACACCTGTAACAATACGGCGCGCCGGACTTGGCATAATGGAATCGGCGGCTACGGGATCGATGCATGGCTCCCCACCGAAGCCATCACCAATGGTGCCAGGATTTGCGAAGCAAACCTCGGAATTAAGATTCGCACAATTTCCGGTGGTAAGTCCGAACTGGTCTTTCGACAGGTAGCCAGGACGCTCGTTGAGCGGATCGTTAAAGATCAGAAATGGCACGAGCAATCTGGACTTATCCGTAATTCACCTTTGCTCAAACCGATTCCGGTGTTCGGTGTTCTAAAAAATCATCGGCCTGACACGGTGGAGATAGTGCCGCAACTGTTAATCGATAAATACAAGGAGGGGTTCAACCGGTTCCATTTTTTATACGAGAGAATCTTCCCCGCAGACGTCTGTGAGCAACTCGAAAAACTCGTCGAAAGAGATGACAATCAGTTCACTTTCCCAGCGACGCTGTGGACGCAGATTGTGTACGATTTCCTGCTCATGTATGCATTCGGCAAGGAATTTGCTCTCGATGATCTTTTTGATGCGCTGGTTCCCCTCCATGATGGTTTTATCGGCAGCAAAGTACTCCAGATACAATCGCTGAAAGAGAAGTTGGATTCATCAATCCCCGAAGGAGTGGAGCGTCTGGTTTCGATCGAGGCCGAAAAGCAGATCGAGGAACTGGTGGGGGAGTTCCTGCGTCAAAAACCGCTATTCCTTGAGCAATGGGAGACGGAAGCCGAGGCGCTCAAACCACCGGTGCCCCACATCACCTACCGGGAATTCATACCGGGAGTCCGGCTGATCGTACCTACGATATTAGTGACATCTTCCGGCAACAAAGTGGACGCCAATGGCATTTATAACGCTGTCTTTGCCCGGCAGAAAGATGGCTTTGAGCACTTTGTGTATGAACATCTTGGCGTTCCACGAGAAGCAGATTCAGAGCAGGTCATTTCAAATATCAGGGATTTCATGCGAACAGCGGAGGAGACGATTCTCCCTGGTATCGATCTTTCCACGGTTGCTGGTACCAAAGCTGCAGTCAAGGAGATATTCGAGTATTTCCCCCATGAAGAAGCATTCTCGCTGACCGATCAGATGGCAGCCTGGCTTCTGGATCGAAATCCCCCAATGGCGTTACTGACGAAGCTGGGATTTCCGAATCTAGATCGACTTCTCGAAGAATATACCGGCTGCGATGTGCTGGCTCTGGCCAGTTGGGTCGAAGATCGTGATTATGTTGAAAGCCTGTGGTCTCTGATCAAACGTAATATTCGTACGGAACACTTTGCCCCATGTCCTGTCAAACCCCTAGTCGTCAGCGATCAGGACTTCCCCGCTTTGGTAGAGATGAGGGATTCCTCGGCTTTGGATAAACTTGGTTCGGGCATCGTGATCAGTAACCTTCACAAAGGGATGGGGGGTGAGTTTCCGAAGTTGCGATACCTCACCACTATTGCCAGAAACATCGTCGAGGCTGAACGGTTCGGGCAGGTGTGGCAGCGGTTTGCTGCCGACCGGAAGGACTTCGGTCGCAAAGTGATCGATTCTATTGAAGGCCACTGGGGCCGAGAGCCTCTTTCAGTTCATAACATTTTTGAGGACAGCATTCAACGGATTGTGGCAGATCGTCTGAGGGCGATGGGTAAGCGCCTTATTTCAGAAGGGAATGGAAGCCGGAAATCGGGGGAGAGCCTCAAGGCTATCGCCGATTCATATCATTTAGCACTAACCCTGCGCGATGGCCGGTTCGCAAGTTGTTCTGCCTGGTCATGGGCAGGCTACAGCTTCAAAGGTGGCAAAACATCCCCACCACCGCTTTCCGCAGAAGTGGAGAGAGACTGGACTTCACGAGAGTTCCTCATGAGGTATTACGCGGCGATCGGCGGTACCGAACAGGAAGTGGATGAGCAAATCGTCGAACTCATGGGACAGGGCAGAGCGTGGGAAGACCTGGGCTCGATCTTTCTCGGAACGGAAAAGGGCGCCGAGAAAATTGTGCCTGGAAAAACCTTCGCCTTTGCACCTGAACAACCGCTGGCCGGAGAGATACACCGGTTTCCGGGTAATCCCATTTTGCAGCCAATCAAGGAACATTCCTGGGAATCAAAGTACGTTCTCAACGCGGGAGCTATATGGTTGAGAAACAAGGTTTATCTGGTGTATCGAGCTTTTGGGGACGACAAGGTATCACGTTTGGGACTGGCGGTCAGCGAGGATGGATTCAAGTTTAGCGAGCGTTTGGAATATCCCATTTTCGACCCTACCAGTAAAAACGATACCAAGGGATGTGAAGACCCCAGGCTCACAATGATCAACGATCGTATTTATATGACATATACGGCTTATGACGGTATCGTGGCTCAAATCGCGCTGGCCTCCATTAGCATGGATGATTTCTGTTCCTACCGCTGGAATAAATGGCACAGACATGGGATGGTATTCCCCGGATTTACCAATAAGGACGCCGCGCTATTCCCTGAACAGTTTGGCGGCAAGTTTGCTATGCTCCATCGAGTTGATCCTCATATTTGGCTTACCTTCTCTTCCCACATGCGTTGCCCTTGGCCCCGAAAGGAACACGTGATACTCGCAGGGGCCACCTTTGGTCTTATGTGGGATGGCCGTAAAATAGGCGCGGGGGCGCAGCCCATCAAGACCAAGTATGGTTGGTTGCTTATTACGCACGGAGTGGACTATGCCCACATCTATCGATTGGGGGTGATATTGTTGGATTTGAATGATCCGTCAAAGCTAATCTATCGTTCTCCTAATTTCGTTCTGGAGCCTGAAGAGAAGTGGGAATTGGGTAAGGATGAGGGCTCCTGGGTTGCTCATGTTGTCTTCACATGTGGGGCTGTTCCGAGAGACAGTCAGAAGAATATCCTTGATACTGATGACGAACTGATTATTTACTACGGGGCTGCCGATACAGTCATGTGCGTCGGGACGGCTAACATAGGTGAACTTGTCCCGGAGATATTCAGAAAGTAAAAGGTGATAAATATTTATGATCAGCCAGTTTTAGACGATCTACCCGCGTAGAATCAGATATATTACATAGCCAGAATAGAGAGCAATGAAGAGTATGCCTTCCCATCTCTCAAGAAGGTGTTTTGACTTTCCGGTAAACATCGCAATAAATAGCAAAGCCGATGCGCCAACAGCAACTCCAATATCGATATTGCTGCCGGGTCCTGAGAATGGCAATTGAACTCAAACGCCAGCGTGACGAGATGGAACGTTTTGAGAGATATCTTCCTATGCTGCGAATGAAGCAATTTCAAATCCGCCTCTCGATCTGGAAAGCTAAGACGGAACTCAGTCAGGCACGTAAGGCAACGCTAGCGATGACGGAAAAGTTCAATCGGTATGAGGCGGTCATGAACGATGTCTCCGGAATTAATGTAGGAGAACTGGCGACCTGCAAGAAAACAAGAACTTCTATGAAAAACATCGCCGGACTGCAAATTCCTGTATTTGAGGAAGCTGTCTTTCCCGAAGCACAATACAGCTTGTTTGCCACACCACCATGGGTTAATACTGCTATCAGTGACCTGAGACGTCTCAATGAGTGCCTGGCTATTGAGAGTGTTCTTGAACAACAGCATAAGTTACTACAGAAAGAACCTACTAAAGTTACGCAGCGCGTCAATTTGTTCAAGCAAGTAAAAATCCCTGAGATCAAGGAAAATATCCGGCGAATCCGCATTCAGTTGGGTGAGCGTATGACGGCTGCGGTTATTCGGGCTAAGATCACCAAGAACAAATCTATGTATCTAGGACAGTAGTGTTGAAGACTGGAGTATGAAAGTTAGATAATCGTAAGCTCGCTACCTATCCATCCATGGTTGAGGCAAGTCACAGTTTTGGTTGTTGTTGTGGTAATCTAATATGAAATGTAACTCATTGCCTTCTCACAAACTTGAGTAAATACTGGAGGTAATAACCTATGATGAAGACCGTCCAGGTAGAAAAGGATCATTCAATTCTCTACTTAACAACATTCCCTCCTCGGAAGTGTGGTATAGCTACATTTACCCATGATGTTTCTAGTGCAATGGATGAGATGCTGTCACCAACAATCAAATCCAAGATTATCGCCCTCAATCCCAACGAAGTACTCACTTACCCCTACCCGAAAAAGGTTATCATGCAACTCACTCAAGATAACGAGAACGAATATGTACAAATCGCACGCAAAATCAATCGCATGGATGAGGTACGACTAGTCAGTATTCAGCATGAATTTGGGATCTTTGGTGGTGAGTTTGGAGATTACCTGGTTCCATTCGTACAGACATTGAGAAAACCCTCAGTTATCAACTTCCATACAGTCCTTCCCAATCCCGATGAAGAGCGTTACAAAGTAGTCCGATTGTTAGCTGAGAATGTCAGCGCGATAACCGTCATGACGGGCCTCTCAAAGAAGATACTGATCCAAGACTATAGTGTTCCCGAAAGAAAAATCAGGATGATCCCTCATGGAATCCATTCACAGCCATTTATGTCCAGCCGCCAGGCCAAAATGGCCCTTGGCTTTTCGGATCGGGTCGTGCTGTCTACTTTTGGTCTCCTGAATAGAAGTAAAGGTCTGGAGTACATTATTGATTCGCTGCCGGAGGTAAAGAAGCGATTCCCAAATTTTGTCTATATCTACTTCGGGGCTACACATCCGTTTGTTTTGAATGAAGAAGGTGAGAGCTACCGGAACGAAATAATTGACAAAATTTACCACCTCGGTCTCTTCGACCACGTGCGGCTTTATAACAAGTTTTTCCCTCTTGGTGAGTTGCTACGTTTTTTGAGAGCTACCGATATCTATATTTCTCCCGGGCTTGAGCCCAACCAGGCGGTTTCGGGCACCCTTTCTTATGCACTTGGAGCCGGACGACCGGTTATCTCGACAGCATTCTCCAACGCCAGAGAGGCGATCACCGATGATGTCGGCATCCTGGTAGACTTCAGAAACCCTCAAGCCTATACGGAAGCTATTCTGCGGCTCTTGGAAGACGAAGAGTTGCGAGTTCAAATGGGGAAGAATGCCTACTATAAAACTCGCAGTATGATCTGGCCAAATGTAGCAATTCAATATGCAAAGCTGTTCTCACAGCATGCCCGCAAGCTGACGAGAATCAGTGTGAGAAAGAGTTTGCCTGCATTAAAAATTGATCATCTCGTTCACCTGACAGACAATTTCGGCATCATTCAATCGGCAAAACTCACCCGACCTGATGTGAAGTCAGGTTACACCCTGGACGACAATGCTCGTGCGCTAGCATTTGCCGCAACTTACTATGGGAAATTGGGACGGGCCACGAAAACTCCTTATGCAGCCAAACAGAGGCGCGATTTATTGCGATTGGTCAACGTCTATCTGAATTTCATTATTTTCGTATCTCAGACCACTGGACAACTACCGAACTATGTTCAATCCAACCGAACATTGGATAACTTAAGAAACAACAAGATTAATCTGGACGATGCTAATGCGCGAGCCCTTCATGCGCTTGCGATAACTGCAACCACTGGTGCGCTTCCCGGAACAGTAAGGAAAAAGGCCAAAGAGATTCTTGAAAGCAGAGTGGACGATACAATTACGTTTGATTCACCTCGGGCAACTGCTGTCTGGATCAAGGCGCTCTGCGTTCTGTTTAGCAAGAACATGGAGATTAGGAACATCGATCTTATTGAATCTATCCAAAACCAATGTGACCAATTGGTTTCCCTTTATAACGAAGCAAGTTCTTCGGATTGGCTGTGGTTCGAAGAGTATTTGACATATTCTAATGCAGTCATGCCGGAAGCTTTGTTCCTAGGATATCGCGCAACTGGAGTTCCAGAGCACTTTCAAGTTGGCAGGACTACGCTTGATTTTCTGATCAAAGAGAGTTTTGCTGATAGTCTCTACACGCCTATCGGGTACGGGGGACGATCTCAAAAAGATAGCATGCGTGACTATTATGCCCAGCAGCCGGAGGAAGTTAAAGCTATGGTCTACGCTCTCAAAGCATGTTACTCAGAAACCAAGGACCGTTTCTATTTGGATTTAATGCACTATGCTTTCTACTGGTTCGTCGGAGATAATACCCTTAATCAGGTTGTTTACGACCGTGCCTCCGGGGGGTGCTACGATGGCGTGGGGAAGACGACTATCAATCTGAATCAGGGAGCCGAATCAACGATTTGTTATCTAATGGCCAGATTAGCTTTTTAGCTTGTTTACATTGGTACGGTGATAATGAAACTCAAGGAGTATCCTGAAGTGAAGAGGGGACAATGGGGACGTGAGTTCTGGGAAGATGGATATTTTGTTAGGACAGTGGGTGATGAGGTAGCAGCAGAAACGATATGGAAGTACATCGAGTATCATCGTGGTGATGGCATGCCCCCATTCCAAAACGGATTCTTACAGCTACGATATATGTTGTAGGTGTGATATAATGACCACGAATTCGAGTGAATGGAATCAGTTGGCGCTTCAGAAACCATAATTTTGAGTTGATGATGAAAGAAGACGGGAAGAACCATAGTCAGTTGCTCAAGGAAGTAGCACGGCTGCAGCGGCGAGTTGAGGAATTGGAAATGGCCGAAACTCGCTGGAAAGAGACAGAACAGGCGTTATCGGCCGGTGAGCAGCGTTACTTGTATTTGTCTCAAAATGCTCCGATTATGATGTACCGGGTGACCGTCCCTGATGGCCGTTTCGAGCATGTGAGCCCAGGGTCCCAGGAACTGACAGGATACGCTCCCGAGGAGTTCTATCGGGCGCCAAACCTATTCAAGGAAGTATTGCACCCGGACTGGGCAACTGTGTTCTCGGACGTTCGTGCCAAGATAAGAAGAGGCGAGGTGGATCCGTTTCACGAATACCCGATTGTCCACAGATCAGGGGAAGCGAGATGGATGAAGCAGGTAAACGTACTGATTTGTGATGAAGCGGGAAATGCATTGGCGATCGAAAGCTTTGTGACCGATATCACCCAGCAGAAAATGGCTGAACAGGTGTTGAAGCAATCCCATGAGGTCTTGGAACGCCGTGTTGAGTATAGGACTGCTGACCTGGCAATCGCTAATCAACAGTTGCAGGTTGAAATCGCTCAGCGCCAGCGGGCGGAGCAAGAGCTGCGAAGCTCACAGCAGAAGATCAGGAGTGTTATTGATGCTTCCCCTGATGCCATCGCGGTCGTGGATTCCAAAGGGACCCTTATCGACTGCAACCCTCAAGTGGCCAGCATATTGGGATTATCCTCTCACAACGATTTGATCGGGCAAAGCGTCTTTGGATTCCTTTCCGAGGAGGATCGTGTCCGGGCGACGCAAAACCTGGCAGAGATCATCGAGCAGGACTCTACTATAGAGAACATGGAATACCTTGTTACGTCGACTTACGGGCACACTATCCCCGTTGAGGTTTCTGCCAGCGTTGTCCAGAACCCTTTTGAGAGTCTCAAAACCGTGGTTGGAATAATCAAAGATGTGTCTAAACATAAACGGACGGAACAACGTTTAAAGAAATTGAACGAGCGTTTTCTCAGCTTCACCTCTGATCCCATCGAGAATATCAACGGTCTCACAGCCTTGAGCGGGGAACTGCTGGGAGCAGCATGTGCGCTCTATAATCGGTTGGACCGGGGGATGCTTTGTTCGTTGGGGCAATGGAATACACCGCCTGATTATGATCCGATGGACCGTCCTGAGGGGCATATTTGTTACGATGTGATCCAGCGCTCCAGTGGCGACCCCCTTCTCGTCCCCAAGTTGCAGGAGACAGTCTATGCCCAAACCGATCCCAATGTACTCCCATATAAGCTGCAGACTTACTTCGGAGTGTCGGTCAAATTCGCCGGTGAATCTGTTGGGGCCCTTTGCTGTGTGTATCAATATGACTATGTTCCTGACGAAGCAGATACGGAACTGCTGAGGCTGATAGCCTCGGCCATTGGGGTGGAGGAGAACCGCAAGCATACAATGGAGGTCTTGCGACAAAGCGAGTCCAGTTTGAAACAGGCCCAGACAGTTGCTCATCTTGGCAACTGGGAGGTGGACCTCATAACTGGCGGACTAACATGGTCTGATGAGTACTGTCGAATTATGGGGATGACTCCAGCGGACGCAGCAAGTATTTCCACGTTCGAGGGATTCCTGCGACATGTGCATCCCGATGATATCGGATTTCTACAGGAATCTGACCGTAGATTAATGGAAAACGGCATCTCGACCACTGAGCACCGGATTATCTGGCCGGACGGACAAGTGAGAACCTTAGCCGTGGTTGTCGAACTGTTTCGCGACAGTGACGGGAAGCCGAAGAAGCTGTTTGGCACAGCGCAGGATATCACCGAGCGCAAACAAGCGGAGGAGAACCGCAGGCATGCAATGGAGGCCTTGAGAGAGCGAGACGAGCAACTCCGTCTCATCGCGGACAACCTGCCAGTACTGATATCCTATGTTGATTCACAACTGTGCTACCGATTCACCAACAAGACATATGAAGACTGGTTTGGCCATTCGCAAGAAGAGGTCTATGGAAGGCGTATGAGGGAGATTCTCGGCGAAGAAAACTTCAATTCTCTCAAACCACACGTTGACAGGGCACTCGCGGGACAATCGGTTACCTATGAAAGCACGGTATCGTATGAGGACGGCAAGATACGACTCACATCTTCCAACGTAGTCCCGCACTTTGGCAGTGACGGAGATGTAAAGGGGCTTTTTTCGCTGGTGTCCGACATCACCGAGCGCAAACAAGCGGAAGCGGCTATAAGAGAGAGCACGCGGAAATATCAGCAAGCAGTGGAAAACTCACCCAATTCGATTTTCGCCTTGGACCAACAGGGCGTGATTCAAACATGGAACCGATCGTGCCGAGAGATGTTGCAGTATGGGGATGAGGCGATCGGTCAACCCTTTGATGCACTGTTGTTTGAAGCGAGTGAGCGAGATTCGGTGAGGTCCCTTTTGCAGAGAGTGCTGGAAGGGGAGTCGCTCAGCAGATTGGATATAGTATTCAGATGCAAAGACGGATCATATCGACAAATGCTTTCACGACTTTACCCGTTATTTGACGAAACCGGAGCCGTATCGGGTTGCATATTCGCCAATACCGATGTCACAGAAAACAAGAAAGCCGAAGAAGAGATTCGGCAGCGTAATAGAGAGCTTGCTGCTCTCAACCAGATCGGATATAGAATCAGCCAATTATTCGATCTGGACCCAATCCTTAACCAGGCACTAGATGAGACAATGGAGATACTTGATGTTGAATGTGGCTATATCGGTCTTTTGGATCCGGATGGCAAGCATATCTCCTTGAAAACCCGCCGAGGGGCAGAGCATATTCCTGATGAGGCACTTGCACCCATAGGGATAGGCGAAAGCGGTATCGGGCGTGTGGCTCAATCGGGGGAACCATTGCTTATTTCCTCGTTAGCTGAATCGCTGAACGACATCCCCGATAGCTATAAGCAAATAGTCGCCCAAAATCAATTTACATCAGCCATGATCGTTCCCCTGAAGACGAGAGGACGGATCCTGGGAGTGATATCGTTGACAACGGCCAATGACCGTGTGTTCACTACCGAGGAGATGCAGCTTCTGATCACCATCAGTCACGGCATCAGCGCCGCAATTGAGAATGCCCAGTTACTCGAGACCGCTTCACGGGCCATGGCCCTGGAGGAGAGTGACCGCCTTAAGACCGCATTTCTGAACTCGATCTCACATGAGATTCGGACACCACTGACAATTATTAAAGGAATGGCAGATAGCCTGATACAAACGGACATCACCTGGGATGAAGGGATGCAAACAGAGTTCTTGCTGGCGATCAACAGTCAATCCGACCGGCTCATACGAATTGTGAATGACATTATTGATATGGCGATCATTGATAGGGGTAACCTGGATCTGGATAAGCGTTTAGCAGACATGTCTGAGATCATTGGCAATATGCGCGAAATGCTGGAACATCTGGCGTCCGGTCGCTTTTTGGATTTGCGTATGGCGGATAATCTGCCGCCGGTTCAAATCGATGTTCGGCGTGTCGGGCAAATCATCACCAATCTCGTTGAGAATGCCGTTCAGGAGTCTGGGTCAGGTACGCCTATCGTGCTCGACATCACTGCGTCCGGGAACGATGTGAAGGTGACTGTTGCTGACTGTGGCAATGGAGTATCTCCAGAGCATTTTGACAACGTATTCACGCGCTTCTATAGACTGGAGGAGAATACGGACCGACGGAGGAGTGGAAGTGGGTTGAGTTTGGCGATATGTATGGGGATAGTCGAAGCACATGGCGGGCGTATATGGGTGGAAAGCGAGGAAGGCAAAGGCACGAAGTTCATCTTCACTTTGCCTGTGGCCGAACCAACCATTCAATCCTAGTTACTCAGGGTATCTCTGAAAAAGAGGTGCAGGATTGCCCATTGTAGCGCCTCCTGGTTCCATGAGACCATAAATAGCACTTCACGATCAATAGCATCGTAATGACAATAGAGCTTCTTTTGATGAAAGGTACTTGTATTGGTATCTACTCCAGTTCTATCCAACTCCCACCAAAAGCTCCGATGGGGAACACGTTATAGGGGAATTCTTCGAGTGGTTCAAACTCTCCATCTTTGAACCGATAAAGCACTTGCTGGACCTTCATGGGGTCAGTTCCCCCGATTTGTCGCGTAAAAAGGATACCCGATGATTTCCACTCAGGTACCATGTTGGCGTATGAGGAATCCAACACTGTTTCCTCTTTTGTATTAACATCAATGATAATCAATTCCCATACACCAATGGGTACGTTTTCTGTATCGGTTTTCAGTCTGGAAAAGACAATCTTGGTGTTGTCGGGACTCAGGTCTGGGTCAGCATCCAGACCGATTTGAAAGACCCCTTTAGGTTCTTCATTGTTTGGATTTGGCCCACCATCGGTGATTTGTTTCAGATCACTACCATCGGCGTTCATCAACCATATCTGCGAAGGCTTCGTAAATGCAGGTACAGGCATTCTGCTAAATACAATCTTTCCCCCGTCTTCAGACCATGCGCAGTCAAAATCCATATCGTCAGTATCATTTGTTATCTGTTCGAGATTTTTATTTGCATCGATTGTGAAAAGATAGTTATGAAAAACTGAATCTCTTTGTGCGGAAAGAACGATCTTTTCATTGACAGGTGAATAATCCGGGTTATTTATAGCTTGCAGCCCCAACTCGCAAGTGAGGCAATTCATGTCTCCTGTAATCAGGTCTATCAAGTACAGATTCGGATTATCCTGTTCGTTGATCTTCCCATCGGCATTTGTATCCGCGCAGATTGCGTTTGTCATGATGGTCGTGGAATCCACAACTTGGCCACTCACAAAGAAACAGTCGGTGTTAGTGATCTGAACTGCCTCTCCGGTTTCGATATCCATCGTGAAAAGCTGCCTCGAAGCAGCAAGTCCATCTTCGGGATGATATACTAGGCGATTGCAGTCAGCATCTTGGATGAATTTATCTTTTAGCTCATAATCATCATCAAGACAAGCCATATCATCCAGAACGTATCTTATCGAACTAAAGATGATATGGGCATCCGCAGGGACTTCTTTGATCAGGATGCCTTCTGGTATCGGTGCAGGGGGTTCTTTGGTTGGTTGTGCGGTAGCTGGTCCTCTAGTTTCCTCATTGTCACAACCAGTAAAAAGAATCGATAGTACCAACAACAGTACTAAGGTACATTTGATCATGGTTTGTCCTCCTTAACTACCTGCTTTGATCCACGCATCCCATGCTGGTTTAGCGGTTCCGTCGTTATGGATGAGGCCGGTATGTTTGAAGGGGTCTGGAATGTCTTGGTCGAACATAAAGCTCCATATAGCAATCGGCATATCCAAGTTCCTGGTAAGGGTAAAAAACGTTTCGATGAATTCGGCTTGCTCAGTCCCACTGCTCTCCCATCCCGGGATATCATCATCGCTATGCCAGCCTATTTCGGTGAAGGCGATGGGTTTTGAGGTGTGCGCTGTGATCTTTTCATCGTAATAGTCCGAAGGTATTTCAGACGGCGATTTGTAAATCAGCATGGGATATGTGGAGAAGGAGACAATATCCTGTTTGAACCTGTCGAGTAGAAACCACTGTGCTTTGTCAGGATCATTGGTGCCACCGAACAATCCCCCGCGCAAACCCTTCATTTTCTCCAGTTGGAAATTAGTGAACACGTTTGTGTTGGGTGAAACAGCCTTCACTTCATCGTAGACCTCGGCATATAAATCCACAAACTCCTCGAAGTCCTGCGGTGATTTCTCATAAAGAACATCGATTTCAATGCCAAAGACAAGATAGGGTAAAGTCCTAAATTAGCCACTATATTCGTATCTGTTTTCAAGCAATTGTAAAATCGACTTGATTTTGTCTTTAGCTTCCATGTTTCTATGATTGTATCGCCATGCGTATTCTGCAATATAC